>Ga0156087_1090_pt1 | contig 91485 bp, 81 predicted proteins | sample RifCSPlowO2_02_FD_107740 | JGI IMG/M metagenome (GOLD analysis project Ga0156087, IMG submission 107740) | Burkholderiales bacterium RIFCSPLOWO2_02_FULL_57_36 | reverse complement strand
TGGGCAATCTGTCGCCCGCCGTCTTTGAACGGAACAGGGCAGAAAAAGAACCTATCGCAGTGTCCGAAATTGCTTGACCACTACAATGTCCCGCGCCTGCGGAACGGTATCCGCTTGCAAGCGGATACGCGCCCTGCAAGGGCAGCGAGTTCGTTTCGCTTCCCGCTTGGCGCATTACTCTCACGGGTACCCGAAGGGCAGCGTCTTGCGGTCGCCTTTCTTTGCTCACTTTCTTTGGCGAAGCAAAGAAAGTGAGTAGCCGCCGGGCTACCCCCCGGCATGTACCCACGAAAGGAAAACCGTCTTGCGTTTTCGAAGGGAGCACGGCGAGAGGCGCTATGCTTATCCCCACATTTTTTTCATCTCAATGCAGATTTCATTGCCAAGTGCCCCCCAAGCTGCAGCAGGCTTATCACGCATCCATTCCATTCCAACCCCAACCCCGTGCATCAAACTCATACGCGTGATCTTCAAAGATGGAATCGCAGCGCCAGAATACGCGATGCCGGAACACCGCCAGCATCCAGGTTCGGCTTTCCGCCGGTGCGTTTGCCGCGAAGGCGGTGTGGCTGAGCACCGCCGTGCAGTTGCCGTGCTCCGGGTCGCGTACCGATTGATAGCGAATCATCTGGATCCCGCCAATCCGCGCCTCGCGCGCGAGTTGCTGGCAGGCGGAATAATCGGACGGATCGGTCCACTTCCTGTGTTGCTTGGAATGCGGTGGACTCGTCAAATCGATCGTTATTCCATGCATCGATGTCTTGAACAAGGTTTGCTGCATCGGATCGATGGATGCCAGTTCAGGACTGTCCATCAGCAGTCGCCAGCGCCAGTAGCCGAGTTCCGCGCACGCGGTACGGACCAGGTCCGCGCCGTAAAACACGCCGGGATCGGCCGGGCCGCGAAAGCGTGAACCGTTGGGAAGCGGCGGGTACCTGAATGGCGTGAACAGCAGCCAGTGCAACGCGTCCTGGCCTTGCTGAAGTGCAGGTTTCGATTCTTCGAGCATTCGCTCAAGCAAGGCTTGCTCGTCGAGGGTGTCGACCAGCACCATGGTCGATACGCGATGCTGGGCCTCAACCGCGCGCCACAGTTCCAGCGCCAGCGTTTGCGGCTTAAATCCGGCCACGATGGGCATCGAGGTAATGAAGAACCCGAACCAGTCCTTCCGTGCTTTCTATCAGGTCGGAGGGTCGGCCGTTCAATGCAGTGTTATGCCCCGACAGCCATTTCCGGGCCGCGTCTCCATGGCCGAGTATGGCATCGATGGAGCGAAACAGGCGCACGAAAAGCAGCGCGAATTCCCATTCCTTGTTGCGTTCCGGATTCAGCACATAATTTCCGGAATGCAGCCGCGACATGGTGGCGGCGCTCACACCCAGGATACGCGCGATCGACATTTGCTTGATCTGCAGGATGTTGCCGGCACGAACGACGGCCTTGCTCAAAGTACCGGCAGCAGTTGCGTCTTGTAATGAAGAAGATGCTGATTTCATGAGTTTTGCCTTTCTGAGTAAAGAATATACCATAATAATTTCCACAGCAAGTATTTGACCGATTGCGCTGGTCAATTAGGCCAAGCGACGCAGCACTTCCGCTCAAAACCTATTTCAGCCGATTCCGCATTGACGGCAAGTGCCGGCGAATCGAAAACCCTCCCTTTCTCGAATTGCACGAATACAGGGAACAAACCAACTGCTCAAGCCTCTATCAACAGATATACAAAGAAGCAAATATTGAAGCCGGGGCGGATCTTTCTTGATGGCAGCATGAACTGCCGATGATGTTTTTTGCGCAGGCTGCATCGTTCTGCCGAATTATTTTCAAACAGCTTTTTTGTTTGCAAGGGGAAAATCACCTATGTGCGGCATCGCAGGAGAACTGCGCTTCGATCAACAGTTTGCCGATGTGCAAACCGTTGCGGAAATGACGTCCGCGCAGTCGCGGCGCGGCCCCGACGGCGAAGGCATCTTCAGCCTCGGCTCGCGCTGCTTCGGTCACCGCAGGCTCAGCATCATGGATCTGAGCCAGCGCGCGCACCAGCCGTTCATCGATAATGTGGCGGGCATGGGCATCGTCTTCAACGGCGCCATCTACAATCATCACGAACTGCGCGCGGAGCTGACTGCCAAGGGATACCAGTTCATATCGACCGGCGATACCGAGGTCATCATCAAGGCCTGGCATGCATGGGGTGCGAAAGCGCTGGAGCGGCTTTACGGCATGTTTGCCTTCGTGCTGTGGGAACGCGACAGCGGCATCACTTATCTGGCGCGCGACCGCCTCGGCATCAAGCCGCTTTACTACACGCTCAACAACGACCACTTGCGTTTTGCCTCGACGCTGCCGGCGCTGCTGGCCGGGGGCGGCGTGGATACGTCGATCGATCCGCAGGCCTTGCATCATTACCTGTCGTTTCATGCGGTGGTGCCGGCGCCGCACACGATTTTGCGCGGCATTCGCAAGCTGGCGCCGGGCACCGTGATGACGGTACACCCGACCGGAAAATGCGAGACCACGGAATGGTGGCGCCTCGATTTCACGCGCAGCGAAGATGATGAGAAGCGCAGTTTCGACGACTGGAAAGAGGAAGTTCTCGATGCACTGCGGGTGTCGGTCAAGCGGCGGCTGGTGGCCGACGTACCGGTCGGCGTGCTGCTTTCCGGAGGCCTCGATTCCAGCCTGATTACCGGCTTGCTGGCCGAAGCCGGCACACCGGATCTGCGCACCTATTCGATCGGCTTCGAAGCGGTCGATAGCGAGGCCGGCGATGAATATCACTATTCCGACCTGGTGTCGCGCCACTACGGAACCATCCACGAAAAACTGCATATTCCCGCCGCCGACCTGCTGCGCGAACTGCCCGATGCGATCGGCGCGATGTCGGAACCGATGGTCAGTCATGACTGCGTCGCGTTCTACCTGCTGTCGCAGGCGGTGTCGCTGCAAAGCCGCGTGGTGCAAAGCGGGCAGGGCGCCGACGAAGTGTTCGGCGGCTATCACTGGTATCCGCCGTTAATGGAGATCGGCGATCCCGATGCGGGTCTCGATGCCTACCGGCGGGTTTTTTTCGATCGCAGCCACGAAGAAATGCGCGCGCTGCTGTCGCCCGAGTATGTGCTGGAAGATGCAAGCAGTCATTTCGTCAGTACGCATTTCGCCAAGCCGGGCGCGAGCAGCGTCATCGACCGAGCGCTGCGTCTGGATACCACCGTGATGCTGGTGGACGATCCAGTCAAGCGGGTCGACAACATGACCATGGCATTCGGCCTCGAAGCGCGCGTGCCGTTCCTGGATCACGAACTGGTGGAATTGGCCGCGCGCATTCCGGCGCGGCACAAGGTCTCCAACGGCGGCAAATACGTATTGAAGGAAGCCGCCCGTTCGGTGATTCCCGCCGAAGTGATCGACCGGCCGAAAGGCTATTTTCCGGTGCCGGCGCTGAAGTATCTGCGCGGCGAATTTCTCGAATATGTGCGCGATACGGTCGATACGCAAGCGGCGCGCTCGCGCGGGTTGTTCCGGCGCGACGCGCTGGAGCGGATGCTGCTGGCGCCGGACGATCACATCACGCCGCTGCGCGGATCGAAGGTGTGGCAGATCGCGTTGCTCGAAGCATGGCTGCAGATGCAGGGAGTGTAGGGAGGAAAACGCATGGCCGTCTCTTTCGCAAGCGCTTCATTGGCAAGTTCGAAGACAGGAGGAACATCATGGACTTCACCCCGTCCGTTCCATCATTGAGCGGTGTCGGGAAATCCGATCCGCATTCATTTACCGAGAGTACGGGAGACAATCCGATGTCTTCTTTCACGACACCGCAGCCGTCCCGGCGCAATGCAATCATCGACATCGGTTGGGGCAGGCTGCTTTTCGCTCCATCGTTCGAATCGCCGAAACTGATTGCGCAAGAGCTGCAAAACGAACAGGAGGGAAAGCGCGATATCGCGATGTATGTCGAGGCTCCGCAACTGGTGCTGGCGGACGCGCCGGCCAACCTGTTTCTGGACCCGTCGCTGATCTTTCGCCGCACGCTGGAGCCGGCGCTTCCTGTCGAAGGACCGGTGCCGGGCGTGACCATCCGCTCCCTGTCGACACGCGCCGATATCGCCGCCATCAATCGCCTGTACAGCATGCGCGACATGGTGCCGCTGGACCCGCACATGGTGTGGGCGCAACGAAACGCCGATGCGATCATTTACCTGATTGCCGAAGATGAGCGCACCGGTAACGTGATCGGCTCCGTGATCGGCGTCGATCATCTGATCGCATTCGGCGACCAGCAGGGAGGAAGCAGTTTCTGGTGCCTGGTCGTCGATCCGCAGACCGCGCTGCCCGGTGTGGGTCAATCCCTGGTCAATGAGCTGATCACCCGCTTTTCCGAACGTGGCAGGGCATGTCTCGACCTGTCGGTTTTGCACACCAACGAGAATGCGATCGGACTGTATCAAAAGCTTGGATTCGCGCAGACCGCGGGCTTTGTGGTCAAGCACAAGAACGCGATCAACGAGAGCTTGTTTGTGGACACCACGGACTTCGCCGGACTCAACCCATACGCCCGGCTGATCATCGACGAGGCACGCCGGCGCGGCATCAGCGTGGACGTTCTCGATACCGAGGCGGCAATTTTCAAACTTCGCTATTGCGGCCATGAAATCCTGTGCCGCGAATCGCTCACCGACTTGACCGGCGGCGTCGCGATGACTTGGTGCCAGGACAAGGTGCTGACGCTGCGCCGTCTGGCATCGATCGGCTTGCGCGTGCCGCGGCAGCAGGTCGCGGCCGATCCGCATACGAATGCGGCTTTCCTGCGCAAGCACGGCGCGATCGTGGTCAAGCCCGCGCTTGGCGAGCAGGGACGCGGCATCAGCGTTGATGTGCGCGGCGAACAGCATATGGCCGAGGCCATTGAGCGTGCCGAGAAGGAAGGCGGGCATGTCGTGCTGGAAGAGTTTTGCGCCGGACAGGATCTGCGCATTGTCGTGATCGGATACAAGGTCGTGGCGGCGGCAATTCGCCGGCCTGCGCACATCGTCGGCGACGGCGTGTCGACTATTGCAGCATTGATCGAGCGTCAAAGCGCGCGCCGTGCCGCGGCGACCGGCGGGGAAAGTAAAATTCCCGTGGATACCGAAACCGAGCGTTGCCTTGCGGAACAGGGATTGACTTGCGATTCGGTGCCCGAGCACGGCCGGCCGATTCAGGTGCGCAAAACCGCCAACCTGCATACCGGCGGCACGATACACGACGTGACCGCCGCGCTGCATCCGATTTTGCGCGAAGCGGCGGAAACCGCTGCGCGCGCACTGCGCATTCCAGTGGTCGGACTGGATTTCCTGGTGCCGTCGCCCGACTCGCCGGAATACGTGATCATCGAAGCCAACGAACGGCCCGGGCTTGCCAACCATGATCCGCAACCGACCGCGCAGCGCTTCATCGATTTCCTGTTTCCGGTCACGGCTTGATGTGCCATGGAAAAACTTGCGATCGACGCCAATTATCTCAAGGCCACCTTGCTGGAGTTGCTGGCAATCCCCAGCCCTGCCGGATTGACCGATGAAATCGTGCACTACGTGGGACGCAAGCTCGATGAAATACATATTTCATATCAGCTGACGCGGCGCGGCACGATTCGCGGCATGCTGCGCCGTAATCTGCCGGAACGGCGCAAATCCAGTCCCGCCTGCGCGGTTGTCGCGCACCTCGATACGCTCGGTGCGATGGTCAGCCGGATCAAGCCCGACGGGCGTCTCGCATTGATGCCGATCGGCACTTGGTCGAGCCGCTGGGCCGAAGGCGGCCGGGTCACGGTATTTACCGAGAGCGGACGCCATCGCGGCTCGGTGTTGCCGCTGCTGGCATCCGGGCACGTGCATAACGAGGCGATCGACTCGCAGCCGGTCAACTGGGCTCAGCTTGAAGTGAGGGTGGACGAGCAGATCGCGTGCGACGCCGATGTGGCGGCGCTGAATATCCAGATCGGCGATTTCATCGCATTCGATGCCAATCCTGAAGTGCTGGAGAACGGCTTCATCGTCTCGCGCTATCTGGACAACAAGGCCGGCGTCGCCGCGCTGCTGGCCGCGTTGAAGGCGGTGGTCGACAGCCGGGTGCCGGTGCCGATGGATTGCCATCCGGTATTCACCTTGTCCGAAGAAGTGGGGTCCGGTGCAACCGCCGTGATCGAGGAAGATGTCAGCGAAGTGATCGGCGTCGATATCGGACCGGTGGCGGCAGGACAGGGCGCGCGCGAACGCGGGGTGACAATTCCGCTGATGGATTCCGCCGGACCGCACGATTATCACCTGACGCGCAGGCTGCTGAAGTTTTGCGACAAATACGATATTCCGAGCAATCGCGACGTGTTCCGCTTTTATCACTCGGACGCAGGCGCGGCGGTCAGTGCCGGCCACGATATACGCACCGCCTTGCTATGTTTCGGCACGGATGCATCACACGGTTACGAGCGCACGCATATTTCGGTATTGGTGAACCTTGCCGAGTTGCTCACGCTATATATTCAAAGCGGCCCGACGCTGCCCGAAGACCGGCAGCGGCGCACGGATTCGGTGGATGCGTTTTCTCACCAATTCGACCCGGATCAGCGTGTCTCGGTCGAGACTTCCCAATCGGATGCGGGCAAGGTCGTTCAATCTGCCGACGCGCAAAATTCCGATGACCGGTCGAATCACCCACAAATCAATTGATTGAATGCAAGCTGCTCGACACGATTTTGTTCAATCTTACAATTCGTTGTAAATAGAACCCGTCTCGACACAAGAAATTTTTCCGCCTGGTCAAGAATGCCTGTTCAAGGCGGCTTTTCAATTGAATGAGTGCGGGTTTTCTTGTTTTGGCATAGTCCTTGCGCATGCACTGGTCTGCATTTTTGCAGTCTTTTACGGAGGCAATATGAAGAAATTTTCATCAACGCTATTAATCGCACTTTTAGGATCCGCCGGGCTGGTTTTCGCGCAGTCGTCGTCAACCGGGTCTACGGCAGATACCAGTACGCCAGGCGCAAGCAGCTCCATGGGTTCGGGTAGCTCAATTGGAACAAGCGGTTCATCCGGAGTGAGCGGTTCGTCAGGAGCCGACAGCACATCGGGCACCAGCGGAACATCGGGAACCAGTAATCTGGATTGTCCGCCAGGCATGGTTCGTTCGACCGGCACCAGTGGCGCAACGGGAACAACCGGTACTACTGCTGCCGGCGGTGCGACCGGCACGGGCGCAGACACTAGCGGAACCGACAGTGCAACAGGCACGACCGGCGCCAGCGGTGCAACAGGTACGACCGGCACAAGCGGAACCAGCGGTGCAACAGGTACGACCGACACAACCGGCACTAGCAGTGCGACGGGCTCCGCCGGGACGCTTGGCACGGGTGCCACTTCCGGTACGGCCAGCGCGGATTGCGTTCCCGCCGGATCGTCCGGTGCGACGGGCACGAGCGGTGCGAGCGATTCAAGTAGCGGAACTTCAAGCGGGACTTCCGGAACGGGAACCAGCGGTTCGTCCGGCACTACCGGATCAACGAGTAGCACTCCAGGCAGCACGAGCGGCACTTCGGGCACGGATAGCCCCGGGTCCACTTCCGTTCCGGGCGGAAGCTCAAGCTCCACCGGAACAACCTCCAGTCCGTCAGGCGGACTCGGCCGCTAAACGGCCGGCTGGAAATAACTTGCGCAAAATGGGCGATGGATTTTCGCCTGCTCGCGAGTGGCGGCTCGGGCGACCACGTCGTATAAGCTCGCGCCGCCTGCCGTTCTCAACGAGGAGTACATAATGCAATTGATTTCCGAAGTCATGACTCGCGACGTAAGGACAATTTCACCGCAGGAAAATATCCGGCAAGCGGCACAGCTCATGGATGAGCTGAATGTTGGTGCGATACCGGTATGCGACGACGCCAGGCTGATTGGCATGGTGACCGATCGGGATATCACCGTGCGGGCGACATCGGCCGGGGATGTGCCGGAAGAGACGATGGTTAGGGACGTAATGAGCGTCGGCGTAAAAACCTGCTTTGAAGATCAGCCGGTCGATGAAGTCATGGAACAGATGCGGGATGGGCAAATCCGCAGAGTGCCTGTAGTCGACCGCGAGACGCAGAATCTGATCGGCATCGTATCCCTGGGCGATGTGGCCACCAAGCATTCTGCTGAAGTGGACAGGACGCTGGAAAAGATTTCTACTCCGGCGGAACCGGACCGGCCCCCACTCAATTCCTGAAAACGAACCATTCGTGATTCACGGCGATGGTGCCACGGCAAAATTTTCAGCGATACCCGAATGTGGCTCAGCTCGCCGCGGCGACGCCATCGTTTCCCTTGCAGCGCATGACCTGCGAGGCGGCGGCGTTTTCAAAGTTCTCGTGGTCGTCGATATCATCGTCCCGGAGATTGGCTTCGCGAGCCCTTACCACCGCTTTCAAGCGTTGCAGCCGGGCATGCGCCTCCGGGTCTTCCTTGGCCAGCTGTTTTTCCAGCCAGTTGTAAAAGATCATGACGCCGAGCGTCGCGGCAACGCCGATAGCGAGCTTTCCCTTATGCTCGTCGAACATGCTTTTACCCTGTGAAGCGGACAGGTTTTCGGTGCCGGCATTTTCATCGGCAATTTCGCCTTGTGTCGAACCACCAGAAGCAAAAGTTTTCCTGGACATAACAAACCTCGATTTTTTAAAAGGTTGCACAATCCCCTTCTTCAATGCGGTTAGTTCCCAATTTACATAACTGGTTCAGAACTGCGCTATGGATTGAGTCAATAAACTGCGGAATCGTACGGACCGGGACAATGGCGGATCGAATCCATTGTTCCTTGACGAGAGGTCCGTGGGCAGCGATCCGGCGCGATTTTAGAATGGAAAGACACCAGGGAACGTCTGGCTGGAATAGAGAAAGAGCTTCCTCAATTCAAACGAATGGCCTGATGCCAGTCACTTGCACATCGGCAAATACGGCCGCTACGCTTCTAGAGCATTCCTTCCAGAGTATTCATACATGCCCCGCTTTGAGCATTCAGTATGACAAGTTGAATTTCCCACTTTACTTCGAGTTGATATTAATCAACCTCACGCGGAATTGTTGCGGTGATGCTTCATTTAAGTTATTAATTTCTCGCAATGTAATGTTGCGCCGCACAATTTTCCATGGCAGTATTCTAACGAAAGTATTAATGCCTCGGAACACGCATTGGATAGAGGCTTCGGATATCGTTTTTTTGCGGGATTGCGCCGACAGCCTGTTTTTAAAATAAAGCAAAAATAATGAAATCAAAACGGTCGGCAAGTAGAATTCTTGTGGCGGTTAGACAGGAAGATGTCGCTGAAATTTTCGATGCCCTCGGGTTCGAGTTCGACGCGGTACTCTGCCATAGTCTTAAAGAGGCGCGCCTGAGGCTGGATGCATCCATTTCGGTAATCCTGTGCGGACTGCGTTTTGACCGCGGCATGATTTTCGATCTGTTGCGTCATGCCAAAACCAGCCCCATGACACGGTCCATCCCTTTTTATTCAATTGTTGAAAGCAAGAATATCTTCTCTCCGGCAATTCTGAACAGCGTCCAAATGGCTGCCACCGTATTGGGTGCAAGTGGATTCATCGATCTTTTCGAGGTAACAAACACGGCGGGCGAGCCGGAGGCCTACGAAAGGCTCAGGCAAATTATTCGTCAACTCGTTTAAGAGGTTCGGACTGTTCGCAGCCAAGAATTTCAATGCTCATCCCCATTGTGTTTTGCAAAGCAGGTAAGATTCATCGACAGCCAAATCGAAACGACACTTTCATATGTCACGCGACCATCATTCTTTTTCCAGCAACGGGGAAGTAAAGGCGCTATTGCAGGCGCATGACTGGTCCGGGTTTCCGATCGGGCCTCCCGGGGAGTGGCCCAGCGCGCTCAGGGCAACGTTTGCATTGATGCTCGATTCAAACCTGCCCATGCGACTGCTCTGGGGGTCGGAACTTCGTCTGCTGTACAACGATGCATATGCCGAAATCATTGACGTAAAACATCCTGCGGCGCTAACCCGTCCATATTGGGAGGTCTGGCCGGAACTCGAGCAGGATATGCGCCCCATGATTGAACGCACGTTGACCGGCGTGCCGACTTTTTCAGAGAACGTTGAATTACAGGTGTGTCGTCATGGACGTGCGGAACGAGCCTGGTTCACACTCTCTTTCACGCCGATCCGCGAAGACGACGGCAGCGTGGCCGGCATTTTCACCACCTGCATGGAAACCACGGGACGCGTGCTTGCCGAACGCCGTCAAGGTGACGCAAATGAACAACTTCATCGTTTGTTTGAACAGGCGCCCGGTTTCATGGCCGTGGTTCGGGGACAGGAACATGTTTATGAATTGGTCAACGCCGCATATCTTCAACTGATGGGACGGCAAAACCTGATCGGCAAGACGGTACGGGACGCGGTACCGGAAGTCGAAGGCCAGGGTTATTTCGAAATGCTGGACCGTGTCTATGCAAGCGGATCGCGGTCTGTCGGGCACGGTTTGCCGGTCAAACTGCAACGCGATCCGGATGGCGAACCGGTAGAACGATTTGTCAATTTCGTTTTCCAGCCGATCATCGAGGTCGATGGCAACGTTACCGGCATCTTCATTGAAGGCAGCGACGTCACCGAGCAGCACCAGATACAGCAGGAACTGGCACGGCTCAACCGGGAGTTGGCTGAAAAGGTACAGCGCCTTGAAGCGGCCGAAGGGCGGCAGGCATTTCAGCTCCAGCTGGCGGACCTGTTGCGCAGCTCATCCGATCCATGGGAGATTTTTTCCAAGACCAGTGCGCTTGTGGGGCGATATTTGAATGTGTGCCGCGTGCTCTACGGCGAGTATGACATTGAGACTCAAAGAGTCACCTACCACTCGAACTATGTCGACGGAACAGTCGCCGAACTCAAGGGCACATATCCGACCGCAAGCTTCGGACTGAAAAATTTTGCTTCGCTGGAGCGTGGCGCCACCTGGATTTGCAGCAATCTGGCCGAGGATCCGCGCACATCGGGCCCGGACACCTGGCCGACTTTTGAAGCGCTGAACGTCCATTCCGCAGTGGTCGTCCCACTGAACCGGGACGGCGCATTGATCGCGTCGCTGTTCATCAACCACAGCAAGCCGCGGGAATGGCGCAATGAAGAAATACTCTTGATTGAAGATGCCGCCGAACGGACCTGGAATGCGGTCGAGCGCTCTCGTGCGGAGGCCGCGCTTCGGCAGGCAGATCAGCGCAAGGACGAGTTTCTGGCAATGCTGGCGCACGAACTGCGAAATCCGCTGGCGCCGATCAGTGCGGCCGCGGAGATCATGGGAATGGTTCAGATGGATGGCGCCAGCTTGAAGCAAACCAGCGAAATCATTACACGGCAGGTGCGGCACATGACCGGCCTGGTCGATGACCTGCTTGACGTGTCGCGGGTGACCAGGGGCCTGGTGCATATAGACCAAACCCCGCAAGACTTGAAAAGCATCGTGTCCAATGCGGTTGAGCAGGTTCGCCCGATCATGGAGACCAGGCGTCATCATCTGGCCTTGCATCTGCCGCATGAATCCATCCATGTTGCGGGCGACCAGAAACGGCTGGTGCAGATACTGACCAATCTGTTGAACAACGCAGCCAGATACACACCGGAAGGCGGCAATATTCTGTTGCAGATGGAAGCCGACGACGGCCACGTCGTGCTGGCCGTTCAGGACGACGGGATCGGCATCGCGCAGGAACTGCAGCCGCGCGTGTTTGATCTTTTTGCGCAGGCAGAGAGATCTTCCGATCGTTCGCAAGGCGGTCTGGGTCTGGGATTGGCGCTGGTGAAAAGCCTGACCGAACTGCATGACGGAAAGGTTGCATGCTTTAGCGAAGGCTTGGGCAAGGGGAGCCGCTTTACCGTTTACCTGCCGCGTCTGTTCGAATCAGGCGATTTATCCGAGCGCAGGCAAAGCGATGCAAGCATGCCAACCCCGGCCGGCACGTTGCGGCTCCTGATCGTTGACGACAACGCTGACGCGGCGCAGATGCTGGCGATGTTTCTGGAAGCTTTGGGGCACCAGGTGCTGGTTGAGCATGGATCGCGGCGAGCGCTGGAACGAGCGCGGATCGAGCCGCCCGATGTATGCCTGCTCGATATCGGATTGCCGGATCTGGACGGCAATGAACTGGCGCGCCGCCTGCGCGCCCAATCGGAAACGGCCCGGGCCGTACTGATTGCGGTGACCGGATACGGCCAGGAGCAGGAGCGTGAAAAAGTCCTGGCCGCGGGGTTCGACCACCATCTGGTCAAGCCGGTCGATATGGCAAAACTGATTGCCTTGCTCGCTGAAATCATCAAGTCCTGAGCTGCCTGCGGCAAGTTGTTTCCGGTATTCTTTTTTGATCGAGGGACTTCGATCACGTCCTCGCATGACCGCTTCGCCAACATCGCGATCATGAGCCGCCCGGCTTAATTTCAAGTAAAAAACGACATTTAAATCTGAATGGGAGTATGGTGGGGGCACCATACGCCGATCCGGCCTCCCGCTATTTCAACCGGGTCCGGCACATCCAACAGGTCCCCCGATTTTTATGATTCCCAACCAGAACCAGACCGATGCCTTACCAAACTCATCCGTTAAAGACGACGGCGTGAAATCGGACCCGCAGTCCGGCGATGTAGCGCAGCTCGAAAACACAATGGCCGCGCTTCTGGTGCAGGTTGACCGGCAGACGGAATATTTCAGGAACCAGATAGCCGACCTGCTGGCCCAGGTGGGCGCGCTGCGTGAAGTTGCAAAAGACAGTATCGGCCGCGACGATCTTGTTTTGCAATTGCGTGCAGCCAATCAGAACCTGGTGATCGCGACGTTCGATGCGCGGGACATGCAGGCTGTGGCGGAGGCGCTCAACAGCCGCCAGGAAGAATTTCTGGGCATGCTGGCGCACGAGTTGCGCAACCCGCTGGCGCCGATCGCAATGGCGAACGAACACCTTGGAAGCATCAAGGATGCGCATCCGGCGCTGCCCGATCTCCACGCGATCATCGACCGCCAGGTAAACAATATGAAGCACCTGGTGGACGACTTGCTGGATGCGTCGCGCGTCAGGACCGGAAAGATCACGCTTCACAAGCACGCGCTGCTGCTGTCCGAAGTCATCGATGGCGCCGTTGAAAGCAGTCAGCCATTTGCCGACAAACGGCATCAGCAAATATCGGTTGACCTGCGGCTTGACCTGAGTATCGAACTACCCATCGACATGCAGTCGAATCGAATCGTCGTCGATGGCGATCTGGTGAGGCTGACGCAGGCGTTTTCCAACCTGTTGATCAATGCCACCAAATTCACGCAGGAACACGGCCGCATTACCGTGTCGGCTTCCCGGCTGGCCAATACGGTCACGGTGCTGATTAAAGATAACGGCGTCGGAATTGCGCCGGAGCTTCAGCCATTCATTTTCGACCTGTTCACGCAAGGTCCGCGCTCCCTCGATCGCTCGGAAGGCGGGCTCGGTATCGGGCTGTCGCTGGTACGGACCATCGTGGAAATGCATGGCGGGACCGTCAACGTGCATAGCGACGGCACCGGTTACGGCAGCGAATTCAGGATACAGTTGCCGGTTTCCACTAAACGGCTGCCGCACCATGGCACCGCGCCGGCGACCGAGATCCCGCGCCGTACCTGCCGTATTCTGGTGATCGAGGATAACCCCGACACAAACAGCCTGTTGAATAATATCCTGGCGCAGGAAGGCCACCTGATGACGTCGGCGCTTGACGGTCCCAGCGGGCTGGCATTGGCGCAAGAAAATACATATGACGTCATTATTTGCGATATCGGCTTGCCTGGAATGAACGGTTATGAAGTCATGGAGCAATTGCGCCTGAATTTATCAAAACCCTTGCCCTGCCTGATTGCAATGACAGGTTATAATCGACCGGAAAACCGGACCCGCGCAACGGAGGCGGGTTTCGATCATTACCTGGTGAAGCCGGTTGCCATGGATAACTTGAGAAGCCTGATGCCGTCGGCAGATGAATCTCAATGACTTGATGGTTGCTGAATCGTACTAACCCGGTCAAGTGGCGGTCCTCATTCGCGCGGATAAGATCACCCTTCAGCCGGTTGTCGCACTGCAATTACAAATTAATTTATGGCAAAGACCGATACGCCACGGCACCAAATAATTAGAAGATGTGTTCTGCAACGGCCTGACGCGATAGCAAGCGTCAGCATTTCCTTGTGGGAGCGGCTCGCCTCCGAACTTGTCGCCATCATCGGTCAAGGCGGTTTTGATTCCCTCTATTCAAGAAGCCTTCATCTTGCCGTCGTGACGTTTCCTTGGCTTGCGGCCGGTTATCCGTCGCAACAGGCCGGTTCCCGATTCGCCGGTTTGCAAACAAGTCTCGAAGGACGGGATTTTACGGAAGCCAGTGAAGCGAGCATTGCCTTGCTGATCACTTTCATCGACATACTGGTCACTTTGATCGGCGAATCGTTGACCACCAGTATTCTGCGCGCCGCCTGGGGCGATGATGCTTTGGATATAGCAGTAAAGGACTCCGATAATGAGTAACAAAGTAACCATACGCCGTTTGGCAACAGGCGTGCCTGGTTTGGACGACTTGCTGGGCGGCGGGCTTCCGGAATATTCGTTCAACCTGATTGCCGGCACGCCGGGTAGCGGCAAGACAACGCTGGCGCACCAGATCATGTTTTCACTGGCAAATCCGGATCGCCGGGCGCTGTTCTTCACGGTTCTGGGCGAATCGCCATTGAAGATGCTGCGCTACCAGCAGCAATTCCCGTTCTTCGATGTCGCCAAGGTCAACCAATCGATCAAGTTCGTCAACCTCGCCGCGGACCTGCTGGACGGCAATCTTGACCGGGTGCTGGCGCGCATCACCGAGGAAGTGCAAAATTTTTCGCCGAGCCTGGTATTCGTCGATTCGTTCCGCTCGGTCGTGCAATCGTCGAAAGCGGTGCCGGGAGATGTATCCGATCTGCAGCACTTCGTGCAGCAGCTAGGCATGCAGATGACCGGCTGGCAGGCGACCACTTTCCTGATCGGTGAATATCTGGCGCCCGAAGCGGAATCCAGCCCGGTGTTTACGATTGCCGACGGTATCCTGTGGCTGTCGCAGCATCTTCACCGCGACTCCATGGTGCGCAAGATGCAGGTCGTCAAGATGCGCGGCCAAGCGCAAAGTCCGGGCATGCACACCTTCCGCATCAGTGATGGCGGCATCGAGATTTTTCCGCGTACGCTTCTCCCTCCGGGTAACATCGGAAAACTCACGATAGCCGGCGACCAGCGCCTGTCGACGGGCGTACCCGCGCTGGATGAGATGATGGGCGGCGGCGTGCCGATCGCCTATTCGCTGCTGTCGGTTGGGCCGTCCGGTTCGGGAAAATCGATACTGGCGACCCAGTTTCTGGCCGAAGGTGTGCGTCAGGGTGAACCGGGCGTGATCGCGGCATTTGAAAAAAGCCCGAATCAGTTGCTCAGTCATCAGCTCAACGAGCTGATTGAAAGCGGCAAGGTCGGCTTGATCGATACGCGCGCGCTGGATTTGTCGATCGATGAAACCTTGCATAACTTGGTGCAGATGATCAACGGGATGAAGGCCAAGCGCGTGGTGATCGATTCGCTGTCGGGATTCGAGCTTGCACTGGCGCCGGTATTTCGTGAAAACTTTCGTGAATCGCTGTACCGGATGATCGCGGTGCTGACCGGCCTCGGCGTGACCGTGCTGATGACGGCCGAACTGGAAGACCGCTACACCGATCTGCGCTTCAGTTCCTACGGCAATGCTTTCCTCGCGGATGCGATCATTGTGCAGCGCTACGTCGAAATCGACGGCCAGTTCAGGCGCGTGATCTCGGTTGTGAAAATACGCGCCAGTGCGCATAGCAAGGATATCCGCTTCTTCGACATCACAGCCGACACCATTACCATCGGCGAACGGTTGACACACTATCAAGGCATCCTGTCCGGCGACGCAAGCAGCACCCTGAAAAGCTGAATCCGCGACAAGGTCGGAACCATCTGCCGTGCAGCTTTTCCAAGGGCTGTACCGGCAAGGACGGCAAGGCGCTCTAATGTTGGCGTAAGGCACATCAATCAGGCACATCAATCCCGTTTTGCATCCAGGAATTATGCGTGACGTCAAAACGTCTGGGCGGGAACATGGTCCAATCTGAGTCAGGAGAATGCCTATGAATGTCAATACAAGTTCCACCGATCCCGGCGACGATGATCAGCGGCAAAAAATGGATCCTCGAAGCACCGCACGATCCGACGGATTCCCGGAGCTCCACATCAATGCCCGTGCTGCTGCCATCGCCAGTGAAGAGGCGTTGGCAAGCCGCGAGAGATCGGTAGAAGCGCGGGAGGACGTATCGCATTTGCGCGAGGAAACCGCCGATCAGCGCGATAACGCTGCACAGGGCAGGGAAGAGGCGCTGCATCTGCGTGAAACCGTTGCTACGTCCCGTGAATCAAGCGCTTCAAACCGGGAAGAGACACTACAGGAAGCCGACGCAATGAAGGCGGCCCTCGAACATCACATCGCCAGATTGCGCGAAGCCAACGAACATCTTGTCATTACGACGGTGCAGACGCAGATCATGGCCGAAGAAGTCCAGAAGGCGAAAGAGCAGATGGGCTACATGGCGCATCACGACTTTCTGACCGGCCTGCCCAACAGGCTCATGTTGCAGGAACGGCTGGATCAGGCAATTGCGCTGGCAAAACGGCACGATACGAAGCTGGCAGTCATGTTCATGGATCTGGACCGGTTCAAGACCATCAATGACTCGTTGGGCCATGCGGTCGGGGACAAGATGCTGCAATCCGTCTCGCAGCGTTTGACGGACGCTGTTCGCAGCACGGATACCGTGAGCCACCAGGGAGGCGACGAGTTCGTCCTTTTGCTGTCGGAAGTGGCTGACGAGAACGCGGTCGCCGTTCTGGCCACCAAGATATGCAAGCTGGTCAGCGCCTCGTATTTCATTGCAGGGCAGGATTTGCATATCGGCGCCACCATCGGCATCAGCATGTATCCGGACGATGGCGCCGATGCCGAAACGCTGATCAAGAACGCCGACGTCGCGATGTACCATGCCAAGGATGACGGGCGGGGCAGATATCATTTTTTCAGGCAGGAAATGAATGACCGTGCCGTCGAGCGGCAGAGAACCGAGGGCGATCTGCATCGCGCGCTCGAACAGCAGGAATTCGAACTGTTTTACCAGGCGCAGGTAGATCTTCAGACTCACCACATCATTGGCGTCGAAGCGCTGATCCGCTGGCACCATCCGGTGCGCGATTTATTGCTTCCTGCAATGTTCGTACCGATCGCAGAAGAATGCGGCGCGATCATCCCGATCGGACGCTGGGTGCTGCGCGAAGCGTGCCGGCAAATGCGGGCGTGGCTGGACGACGGTCTGATGCCGGGGACGATCGCAGTCAATATTTCTGCCGTGGAGTTCGAGAAAGCGGGATTCTTCGAGAATGTTCGCACCGTGTTGCACGATACCGGCCTGGCGCCGCACCATCTTGAGCTGGAGCTCACGGAATCCGTGCTGATGGAGAACGCGCAATCCAGCATGGCCATGCTTCGGGACCTTAAGTCGATGGGCGTGAAGATCGCCGTCGACGACTTCGGCACCGGTTATTCGAGCCTGAGCTATCTGAAACATTTTCCGGTCGATACGCTGAAAATCGATCAATCTTTTGTCGCAGGCATCATGGTTGATAACGACGACGATATCCTGGTTGAGTCGGTGATCAGCCTGGGAAAAAGTCTCAGGCACCGCGTGATTGCGGAAGGCATCGAAACGCCCGAACAGCTTGCATTCCTGAGCGACCATCACTGCGCTGAAGGGCAGGGTTTTTATCTGAGCCGGCCCATGATTGCCGAAAATTTTTCCGCGCTTCTCAGGTCAGGCGTATCGGCGCATTTGTTCCAACGGTCCGCTTCATTGCATTGAGAGTGAATTCCCGCCCGCCGAATCCAAGGCGGGATGCGCTTTGCATCATCTTAAAGAGTCGCCACGGCCTATCGCGTAATACAGAAATCCGTGCTGCTGTACTTCCGCCGGATTGTACAGATTGCGGCCATCGACAATCACCGGTTGACGAAGCTCACGGTATAGCCAGTTGAAATCGACGCTGCGAAATTGTTTCCACTCGGTGCAGATCACCAGCGCGTCCGCGCCTGCAACGGCGGCCTCGCGGCTATCCGATAGCGTAAGATCATCACGCTCGCCATACAGGCGCCTGGCTTCGTCCATCGCTTCCGGATCATATGCATTTACCTTCGCACCGGCTTTCCACAACGATTCCATCAGCGACCGGCTCGGCGCTTCGCGCATGTCATTGGTATTCGGTTTGAACGCCAGACCCCAGACCGCGATCGTGCATCCGGCCAGTTCGCCGCGCAACGCCCGGTTCAATTTTCTGAAGAGAATATTTTTTTGCCGATTGTTGACCGCTTCCACGACATTCAACAACTGAGTCTCGACGTCGACTTGCTCGGCGGTCCGGACCAATGCCTTGATATCCTTCGGAAAGCATGATCCGCCGTAACCGCAGCCCGGATAGATGAAGTGATAACCGATGCGCGGGTCGGATCCGATCCCCTGGCGTACCTGTTCTATATCGACCCCAAGCCGCTCGGCGACGTTTGCCAGTTCATTCATGAAGCTGATTCTCGCAGCAAGCATCGCATTGGCGGCATACTTGGTCAGTTCGGCGGCACGTACATCCATGAAAATCAGCTTGTCGCGATTGCGGTTATACGGCGCGTAGCATTCGCTCATCAGATCGCGCACATGCTGGGAATCGGTCCCGACCATGATGCGCGGGCCGCGGGTAAAGTCCTCGATCGCCGAGCCTTCCTTGAGAAACTCCGGATTCGAGCAGACCTCGAACGGATGATCGACGCCGCGCCGGTGCAGTTTCTCCGCGATGACGGCGCGGACCCGTTCGGCGGTTCCCACCGGCACGGTAGACTTGTCCACCACCAGCCGGTATTCGTCCATGTGTTCGCCGATCATAGCGGCCACGGTCAGTACATATTGCAGGTCGGCGGAACCATCCTCATCCAGCGGGGTGCCGACCGCGATGAATTGCAGTGTGCCGAAGCCGGCTGCGGCGGCTGGATCGGTCGTGAAATGCAGCCGGCCTTCGGTGTGGTTGCGCCTGACCAGTTGTTCGAGGCCCGGCTCGTAGATCGGGATCGCGCCTTGTTTGAGATTGCCGATCTTGGTTCCGTCCACATCCATGCAGATGACGTTGTGGCCGACATCGGCCAGACAGGCTCCTGTGACTAGACCGACGTAGCCGGTGCCGAAGACGGTGATTTTCATTGGAGTGGATGGCGTGAACGAAGGTCTTGTGGGTAATCGAAGCTTCCACCCCATCCCGGCCTTCCCCCTTACAGGGGAAAGGAGCTTGGTCCCCTCTCCCTGTAAGGGAGAGGGCCAGGGAGAGGGTGGGAGTTCCAAACATCTACTGAATTCATATTGAATTTGTCTAACCGCTATTCGTCCACAGCGAACACGATTCCCGACCGATCCTTCCCCATCGCGAATCTCAGCTCCCTGAAGTACTCGATCGTTCTTTTCAGGCCGTCAACCAGCCGCACCCTAGGTTCCCAGCCCAAAAAATTCCTCGCCAGCGAAATATCCGGCTTGCGCCGCAACGGGTCATCTTGCGGAAGTGGCATGAACCTGGTCGATGCCCGCGATCCGGTCAACCGAATCACTTCCTCCGCCAGTTCAAGCATCGTGAATTCGACCGGGTTGCCCAGGTTGACCGGCCCGCAAAAATCATCGGGGCTGCGCATCAAGCGGTCGAAGCCGTCGATCAAATCGTCCACATAGCAGAACGACCTGGTCTGCTGTCCATCACCGTGGATCGTGATCGGTTCGTTGGCGAGCGCCTGCATGATGAAGTTCGACACCACGCGTCCGTCGCTGGGATGCATGCGCGGTCCATACGTGTTGAAAATCCGCGCGATCTTGACCGGCATGTTGTGCTGGCGCCGGTAATCCATGAACAGCGTTTCGGCGCAGCGCTTGCCTTCGTCATAGCACGATCGAATACCGATCGGGTTCACATGTCCCCAGTAATCCTCGGTCTGCGGATGCACTTCGGGATCGCCGTACACTTCGCTGGTCGATGCCTGCAGTATTTTCGCTTTCACTCTTTTGGCCAGGCCCAGCATGTTGATCGCGCCGTGTACGCTGGTCTTGGTGGTCTGCACCGGATCGAACTGGTAATGGATCGGCGAGGCGGGGCAGGCGAGGTTGTAGATTTCATCCACTTCAACATAGAGCGGAAAGGTGACGTCGTGCCGCATCAGTTCGAAATGCGGATGCGCGAGCAGATGCGCAATGTTGAGCTTGGTGCCGGTATAGAAATTATCCACGCACAGCACGTCGTGCCCTTGGCCCAGAAGAAATTCGCACAGATGCGATCCGAGAAAGCCGGCGCCGCCGGTGACCAGAACGCGTTTGCAATGCATTTCCGTCATGAATACGGCCTCCTTTGAACAGAGTTGGACATTGCATGCAAACGGGAAGGAGAGGAAAGGACCGGCGCCTGGTCGTCCACGGTTGTTTGATGCGGCATGCCGTCGGTGTACAGGTTGATCGCTTCGGCCAGCACCTGTTCGGCGCTGATGCTTTCGGCGCAAGGATGACCGATCGGACACACCAGGTAAGCGCATGGACGGCACGGTATATCGACATGCTGCAAGCGATGGCGTCCACGGTCCAGCGGCGCCCAGCGGATGGGGTCCGCACCGGAGCAGACGACCACACTGGGCGTGGCGACGGCCGCGGCGATGTGGGAAATGCCGGTGTCATTGCACACCACCATGCGGGCATGTGCGACCAGTGCGGCCAATGCACCGAGGTCGGTGTGTCCGGTCATGTCGGTTGCCGGCACATGCATCGCGCGCAGGACGGCGTTCGTGATGTCGCGTTCCTGCTCGGAACCGGTCAAGACGATTTTCAGTCCCTGTGCCGCAAGGCCGTCGGCGACCTGCGCGAATCGATGCGATGACCAGCGCCGTGACGGAAGCCGTGCGCCCGGATGGATGCATACATAGCTGCCTGCGGGCGGCGGCGCGATGCCGGCTGCTTGCAGCGACCGATAGTCGGCGTCATGCAGCGGGAACTCCAGCGCCTCGCCCTGCGATTCGATCCCGAGGAAATTCAGCAGGCGCAGATAACGCAACACTTCATGTTCCGTCTCGGACCATGGCGCGAAATATCGCGGATCGGGACAATCCTCGCCCGGCACATAAAATCCGGCATTGCGCTTCGCGCCGAACGCTACCGTGATCGGATTGGTCAATGCGCCGCTGCCGTGCATCTGGATTGCCAGGTCGAACTCCCGGTTCTGTGCCGAAATGAAAAAGTCTGGAATACGGTCGAACTCCGGCGTCGTTTCCGGCAGGCCGGGGAATCCGGGAAACGGCAGATGTTCGTCGACATATTCGCTGAAGCGTTCAGCGAAACTTGCTGCCCACGGTAACCCGATCAAGGCGATATGCGCCTGAGGCGCGGCGCGGCGCAGCGCCCGAAGCGCCGGAACCGCGCATAATAAATCGCCGAGTTGCAGCGCACGAAAAACCGCAATGCTGCGCATTGCAGCGAAATCCAGCGGCTCGCCTGAGCCGATAGTGGAATGCGCAGCCTTCATTGCAACTCCTGTCCGATGGTGAGGGAAGCTTTTTCAAGCAGGTACGAACCGATCGCGAGCGCATCCAGCGGCGTAGTGCAAAACGATTCGACCGCGTCGCGCGGGGTGCAGACAATCGGCTCGCCGCGCGTATTGAAGGAGGTATTGACCAGCACCGGCACGCCCGTGCGCCGCGCGAACGCCTGCAGCAAATCGTAGTACACGGGATTTTGCGAACGATTGATGGTCTGCACGCGCGCAGTGCCATCGACGTGGCGCACTGCCGGTATCCGATCGACCTTGTCCGGTTTCACGTCATAGACAAACACCATGAACGGCGATGCTTCGCCATCGACGAACCAGTTGGCGGCTTCTTCTTCGAGCACCACCGGTGCCACCGGCCGAAAATCTTCGCGGTCCTTGATCTGGTTCAGGTGACTTTGCATGCCGGGATCGATCGGCGACGCCAGAATCGAGCGTGCACCGAGCGAGCGCGGGCCGTATTCCATGCGCCCCTGGAACCAGCCGATCACCTTGTTCTGCGCCAGCAGCGCGGCGGTTTCTTCGGCGATGTTGTCGGCACGCCGATAGGGCAGCTTCGCCTGCCGCAGAAATTCTTCAATCTCCCGGTCATTGTAGGCAGGTCCGAGAAACACATGCTCCATGGTCCAGCGCCGCATCTTGTCGGCACGTTGCTGCGAGTCGATCCAGAGTGCCGCACCCATAGAAGTACCCGAGTCTCCGGCAGCCGGCTGTATCCATACTTTCGAAAATGGTCCATGGTCGCGAATCTTTGCATTCATCACGCAGTTCAATGCGACACCGCCGGCCATGCACAGGTTCTTCGAATCCGTTTCCTTGTGCAGCCAGTCAACCATCTGCGCAACGGTTTCTTCCAGCGCAACCTGCAATGAGCGCGCGATATCGAAGTGCAGCTGTTCCATCGGGCCGCCTCTCTCGCGCGGCGGTCCCAGCAATTCACTCCAGTTGACGGCTTCGACCGTGTATTCGCCGTCGCCGTGATAATGCACGACGTCGCGGAACACCGACGCGAAAGCCGGCTTGCCGAACGATGCCAGCGCCATCACCTTGTATTCATCGGAAGAGCGCAGGAAACCGAGATGATCGGTGAGCGCTTCATACAGCAGGCCCAGCGAGTGCGGCAGGTTGATTTGCTTCAGACGCTGGTATTTTCCGCCTCGGTATACACCGTAACTGGTGGTCGGACGTTCGCCGCGGCCATCCATCGCGAGCACGGCGCATTCATTGAACGGCGCCGCGAGAAACGCGCTGGCTTCGTGCGCCAGGTGATGTTCGACGAAATGCCATTGATACGGGCCGTCGTGACTTACACCCAGAAAACGTTTCTTCAAGTGATGCGGCGCGCCGCCGGCCAACTGGCGCGGCGCGTTGACTATATAAGAGAGCGACAACGGATCCCATGGCGAGAGCCACTTGCCTGGATTTTTGGACGGTTGAAGCGGTAATGCAATCGTTGCCTGATCGGCGTTTTCGCCAAGCTGCATATAGGGATCATAGGAATAGGCAACATGCGATACGTCACGCAGATCAATGCCGGCTTCCCTGAGGCAATAATCGATTGCGTGAAACGGCAATTGCCAAACGGTAAAAGGGATCGGCCGCTTGCCATGCTTGACGCGCGTGAATCGCTCCTCCTCCGCGGCTGCGATCACGGCGCCATCCGACACCAGGCATGCGGAACAATCATGGAAGGCGGCATTGATCCCTAATGTATACACTGGCGTCTCCTTTCGGACGGAATCAGGCGATTCGGCGGTTACGATATGGTCAACCAAGCAAGCCATGTACCCGCGGCATGCGAAGCGGTTCAACATAGGTAAAACAAAAAGCCATGCTTCGAACGGCAGTATCTCTTCACATATCGATGTGTAGTAAGAACTACAACTTCCTGTAAATAATCCCTGCACGGCGACAAGGAACAATTAGTGCTTCTGCTGTTCTGACCGTATGCAGCAAGACAACACAATTTACTCGGCGGCAGGATATTCAGTACGGCAATAAGGCGAATAATTCGGAACAGCAAACGGCGAGGAGGGGATGCCTCAATCCCGGGAATCCATTTCGACAGACATGACTCGCGCGGAACCGGAGCAGACAAAGGCTGGCGGCGTGCTGGCCGGCATCTGGCGCGTGGTGTCGCCCTATAGCGGGCGTATCGCCGGCGCTGTGACATTCCTGATTCTCGCGAAGGTGGCGACGGTTCTTGTGCCGCTGGTGCTCAAGCGCATTATCGATATGCTGTCGCGTCCGGAACAAATCGTCGCGCTGCCGGTTTTCCTGCTCGCCGGTTATGCGCTGCTGCGGTTTTCCAGTACGCTGTTCAACGAGTTGCGCGATCTGCTGTTTTCTCGGGTGACGCAGCGCACGGTGGCAAGCTATGCGTTCAATGTCTTTTCCCACCTGCATAAACTTGGCGCGCGCTTCCATGCGCAGCGCCATATCGGCGGACTGCTGCCCGAAATCGATCGCGGCACGAAAGGCATTGCATTCCTGCTTGGCGTGGCACTGTTTACGCTCGTTCCAACCATCATCGAGATCGGCCTGGTACTGGGGATCCTGATCAGCCGCTACAGCATCTGGTACGCCGGAATCATCGCGTCGACGTTTGTCGTCTACACCGGCTTTACCCTGGTTTTCACCGCGCGGCGCACGATTTACCAGCGCCGCGTGAACAGTCTCGATTCCAGCGCGAAGAGCCGGCTGACCGATAGCCTGATCAACTACGATACCGTCAAGTACTTCACCAGCGAAGCAGTGGAAGAGCAGCGCTTCCAGCAGATCATGGGGCAATGGAGCGAAGCCGCGATCTCGAACCAGAAAGCGCTGTTCACACTGCACGTAGGCCAGAGTGCGATTATTGCGTGCGGCGTCGCGTCCATCATGCTGCTTGCGGGGCAGGCAGTCATGGCGGGTGCAATGACCGTGGGCGACCTGGTTCTGATCAATGCATATGTGTTGCAAGTCTGTCTGCCGTTGAACGCGCTCGGTTTTGTTTACCGCGAGGCAAGGGATGCTTTGGTCGATGCGGAACGACTGTTCGAGCTGTTGCGCGAACGCCCTGAAATAGAAGAGCCGGCGGACATGCCGGCGCTGCAGCCGCGAAAGGGTGAAGTCGTATTTGAAAACGTGAATTTCCATTACGAACCGCAGCGGCCGATACTGATCGACATCAGTTTCCGCATTCCTCCCGGCCATACGTTGGCCGTGGTCGGTGGAAGCGGCTCCGGAAAATCGACGCTGGCTCGTCTTTTGCTGCGATTTTACGAGCCAACGTCCGGCCGCATCGTGGTGGATGACCAGGACATCAGCAAGGTCAGCGCCGGCAGCCTGCGCAAAATCATCGGCGTAGTGCCGCAGGACACGGTGCTGTTCAACGACACCATCGCCTACAACATCGCCTATGGCCGGGCCGGTGCCAGCCGTGAAGACACGATAGCGGCGGCGAAGGCGGCGCATATTCATGAACTGATTGAATCGTTGCCGGAAAAATATGAAGCGCCGGTCGGCGAACGCGGCGTGAAGTTATCAGGCGGTGAAAAGCAGCGCATTGCCGTTGCAAGAGCGATTCTTAAAAATCCGCCGATATTGATATTCGATGAAGCAACGTCGGCGCTCGATTCCCAATCGGAACATGCGATTCAGCAAGAGCTGGACCGGCTCTCGATCAACAGGACCACGCTGATCATTGCGCATCGCCTGTCGACCATCGTTCATGCCAATGAAATCCTGGTTCTGGAACGAGGCCACATCGTCGAACGCGGTAGCCATCTGGAACTGTTGCAGCGCAAGGGCATGTATGCGCGGCTCTGGACCTTGCAACAGCGCGCGCAACAAAGCGAACTGAAAACCAGGGAAGCCGATCGATAGTTGCACGGCGGGAGAAGCGCTGCTGGAATGGGAATTGCATTAGCGGTTCGTGGGTTTACTCCGCTCGCATGACCTGAGGATCCCCCGCAACTCGGCGCTTCTCCCTTCTCCCGCAAGCGGGAGAAGGGAGTTAAAAGCGCGTGTGGAAGCATCAACATCAATCACATCCTGAACACGAACCGCCAATGCAAAGAACAACTTCAAACATCGATACGAAAACAGCGCTCCAGGTTTCGGTAGTCGTGCCCACCTGCGGGCGCGCGGACTTGCTCAATCGTTGCCTGGAAGCGTTGACCGCGCAGCATATCGAACCGACCGCTTATGAAATCGTCATCGTCGACGATGGACCGAGCCATAGTACCGAGCATATCGTTGCCGAGTGGACCGCACGCACGTCGGAAAGACGGCTCGATATCTTCTATATCGCGAACCGCGGCCTGCACGGCCCCGCGGCCGCGCGCAACCGGGGGTGGCAAGCGGCGCATGCACCGATCGTTGTCTTTACCGACGATGACACAGTGCCGACTGCAGACTGGCTGAAAAGCGGGTTAGCGCAATTCGATGACGATGTCGACGCGATCTGGGGGCGTATTGAAATGCCGGTGTCCGGCACGCCCACCGATTACGAACGCGATGCGCAGCATTTGCAAACCGCCGAGTTCGTCACCGCCAACTGCTTTTGCCGGAAGAAAGTGCTTGAGCTGGTGGACGGGTTCGATGAACGATTCCGCTTTGCCTGGCGCGAAGACAGCGATTTCTATTTTCGCCTGCTGGATGCGCGCGCCAACATCGTTCATGCGCCGCAGGCAGTCGTCGTGCATCCGGTAAGGCCGGCGCCATGGGGGGTGAGCATCTCGCAACAAAAGAAAATTCTGTTCGATGCGCTGCTGTACAAGAAGCACCCGCGCCGCTACCGCGAAAAAATCCGCGCGACGCCGCGTTGGGATTACTACCTTATCGTTGCGTCTCTGCTGGCCGGGTTGATTGAACTTGTATCCGGCCAATTTGGCATGGCTGCGGTCGCCGGCGGTATCTGGCTGCTGATGACGATGCGGTTTTTCTGGTCGCGCGTCAGTAACACGGCAAAGACCGGCTCGCATATCGGTGAAATGCTGCTTACCTCCGTGCTGATTCCACCGCTTGCGGTGTTTTGGCGAATGGTAGGGGCGCTCAGGTTCCGCGTGCCGCTGATATGAGCGCATCAATCAATTGGCTTGATCGATTGCACTTGTTCATGCAAATTCAACCACTTCGGAAAATTTGAAACCGCCCATGCGTCCATTGAAAATCCTCACCTGGCATACCCACGGAAGCTATCTCTATTATTTGACGCAGGTGCCGCACCAGTTTTATGTTTTATCGAAACCCGGAAGGCCTGCAGGTTACGGCGGACGATGCGGCCATATTCCGTGGGGCGACAATGTGATCGACATGCCGGTCGCGGAAGCGAGCCGGCACGAATTCGATTGCATCATTTACCAGGATGATGGTCAGTATCTGAAGGACCAGTACGAAATCCTGACACCGGCACAGCGCAGCCTGCCGCGTATCTACCTGGAGCACGATACCCCGCGCGAGCATCCGACCGACATGCGCCATCCGGTCGACGACCCGAATCTGTTGCTGGTGCATGTCACACCTTTCAATGAGCTGATGTGGGATAGCGGCCGCACGCCGACCCGCGTGATCGAACACGGCGTGATTGTTCCGCGAAGTGTTACCTATAAAGGCCATATCGAGCGCGGACTGGTGGTGGTCAACCATCTTGCCCGCCGCGGCCGCCGCCTCGGCATCGATGTTTTTCGTGCGGTGCGCGAACAGGTGCCGCTGGATTTGGTCGGCATGGGTGCGCAGGAGCTGGGCGGCATCGGTGAAATAGAACATGCGCAGTTGCCGTCCTTTGCGGCGAACTACCGCTTCCTGTTCAATCCGATCCGCTATACCAGCATGGGACTGGCGGTAATCGAAGCGATGATGGCCGGCGTGCCTGTCGTCGGCCTGGCGACAACCGAGATGGCGACCGCGATCGAGAACGGCAAATCAGGCTATGTCGATACCAGTGTTTCGACGCTGGTATCGCGCATGCGGCAACTGATCGACGATCCGGCGGAAGCGCGCCGGCTCGGCGAAAATGCGCGCAAGCGCGCAATGGAGCGTTTTGGCATTGAGCGCTTTGTCAATGATTGGAACGCGGTGTTGCAAGAAGTCACCGGCAACGGCATTGCGTCACCTCATGGCGCGGACAAATCGGCTGCGGTAAAACACAACATGCAGGGGAATCAATCACTGCTGTTTGGTTAAGGAGCTAAGGAGCGTGCCGATTGCAACGCATGGCCTACAAAAAGCACAACAGGTAAAAGGACGGTCGCCGATGACATCTTTCAACAGTTACTTTATAGATCGGAGCGCCGCTGCAAAGGCGGTTCAACTGAGCTTGCCGATGATCACCGCGGCAATGGAAAGCCGAATAGCCGGCGAGAGCGGTTTCTTGTACATCGTGATCATGAAGCCTGGAACAAGCGCCGCTTCTTCATCGTTCGAAGAAGCGATTCTGTACGAGCATGCAGTCGGCGACCGCGAGAAGTGGGATGCCGATTACGCCGCCTTCGCCCGTGCGAAGGCGCAGGTCTCCTGGAAGACCGGGCTCGACGGACATGTCGTTCAAGAGCTGAAGCCGCATCTTCTTGAGCGGGGAGATACCGTGCTTTGGGGCGGTATCGTGCTTGACGATATCGTCGTCGGGGTAAGCGGCGCGGACCCATGGTACGACGAGGCGTTTGCGGGCACGATCGCAATGTGCTTGCGAGCGCAGGCTAAAGCCGGTATTGCAGCCGCGCGCAAAACACAATTATTTCTGGATGCCAAGTGAAACATGCATGAAGGCCGATACGGTTGAAACATCGGTCGCGAGTAGCGGTTCTGGCATTTTTTCCATGGCAATCGGAAAAAATTTCATGCTTGTTTCGGCACTGAAATCAAGCCGGATGGGATGTTGAAGATGGAACAGCCTGATGCAGGCTTCGTGATATCGCATCGAAGTTCAGTATTGAACAATTGAGCAACGGTTCTCGATGCACGAAGCGCCTTATGCGATGCCTGTAAAGGGAGAGTAGAGAAGGGTTACAAATTGTCACCTTCGGGTATGTACTTTGCTTTAGCAAAGTTATAACGATTTATATATCCGCTTTTCCAACTTCGATAAGGTCCGGATCATGATGCGAAAAATTGCCCTTGTCAGTGAACATGCTTCTCCATTGGCCTCGCCCGGCAGTATCGATAGCGGGGGACAAAATGTTTATGTCGCCCATGTCGCCAAACAACTTGCTCAGTCAGGTTATCTGGTGGATGTGTTCACCCGGCGCGATGATTCGCTTCAGGACCAAGTGGTGCAATGGCAACCAAACATACGGGTCATTCATGTCCCTGCGGGGCCTGCGCAATATATTCCCAAGGAACAGTTGCTTTCCTATATGGACGACTTCGGCCGTTTCATGATCCGTTTCGCGAAGCGTGAAAAAATCCCGTATGACATGGTGCATGCCAATTTCTTCATGTCCGCCATGGCGGCTCGGCAAGTAAAGCAAGTACTCGGGATTCCCTATGTGGTGACGTTTCATGCGCTCGGCCGCGTAAGACGGCTGTGCCAAGGGCAGGCTGATACATTTCCGGTTGCTCGGCTCACGATCGAAGAAGACCTGATGCGCGACGCCGATCGCATCATCGCGGAATGTCCGCAAGACCGCAGGGATATGGAACAGCTGTACGGTGCGGCGAGCGAGCGCATCGAGATCGTGCCATGCGGCTTCGATCCGGAAGAGCTATGGCCGGTGCCGGCGATTGCACGGCAACAGCTCGGGCTTGATCCGCATGAATTCATTGTTCTGCAGCTCGGTCGAATGGTGCCGCGCAAAGGTATCGATACCGCCATCGAGAGCATTGGCGTGCTGCGTGAACGATTCGGCATTCGCGCCCGTCTGCTAGTCGTCGGCGGCAATGCGGAGCATATCGACATTGCGAATACGCCGGAACTCGGGCGCCTGGCGGCGCTGGCCAGGACGCTCGGTCTGGAACGGCAAGTGGTCTTCACCGGACAAAAATCGCGATCGCAGCTGCGCTATTACTACAGCGCGGCCAATGCGTTCGTCACCACGCCGTGGTATGAACCGTTCGGCATCACGCCTGTGGAAGCGATGGCTTGCGGCACGCCGGTGATCGGCGCGGCAGTCGGAGGCATCAAGAGCACCGTGGTCGATGGCAAGACCGGCTACCTGGTTCCGCCCAAGGACCCGGACGCAGTGGCACGCAGATTGGCGTCGCTTCACAACCAGCCGCGGCAAGCCAAGCGTCTGGGCGAGCAGGGCATGCGGCGCGCCTATCAGCTCTACACCTGGCGCAATGTCGCGGCACAGATCGCGGCAATCTATGAAGCGGCGCTCGATAGCGCGCCGTCTGAATTCCTGCAACCCTGTTTGCCGGTTAACAGTCTTAACAACAGGCCTAACTTTTCGGAGCTTGAATGGACAACCTGAATCAATCTGGAAATTTCGTGAAGGACAACAGTCTCAACGGCAAGGCGGTATTCGTCACCGGCGGCGCAAGCGGGCTCGGTGCCGCGTTATGCAATATGCTGGCGTCGTCTGGCGCGAAAGTGATTGTCGGCGATTTGAAAAAAGACCGGGCTGAGGCGGTTGCCGAATCGCTGCGCGGCGGCGATGTGCAGGCGCATGCGATCGGCTTTGATGTGGGCGACCCGCAGGCTTCCGAGCATGCGGTCAATGAAGCCATCGAAAAGTTCGGCAAGCTTGACGTGCTGATCAATAATGCCGGTACCGATATCACCTTGTCGATGGCGGAAATGTCGACCGATCAATGGCTGCGTGTAATCAACACCAATCTGAACGGCCCGTTCTTTCTCGCAAAATGTGCATCGGAGCAGATGAAGCGTGCGGGGTCGGGGCAGATCGTCAACATCGCATCGACCGCCGCCAAGCGCGCATGGCCGAATGCATCCGCATACCATGCCAGTAAATGGGGCCTGCTCGGCTTGTCCCATGCGATGCATGCGGAACTGCGTCCGCATAACATCAAGGTGACCGCGGTGATCGCGGGCGGCATGCGCACGCCGTTCTTGCTGGACCGGTTTCCGGACATCGATGTCGAAACGCTGCAGGACCCGGCCAATGTCGCGAAGGCAGTGAAGTCCGTCCTGCTGCTGCCGGATGAAACGGTGATTCCGGAGATTATGGTGTTGCCGATGCTGGAGACTTCGTGGCCTTGATCGGTGCGGTCTGCGATCAGGGTCATTATGCAAGCAATCTTCCTCGATAAAGACGGCACGCTGATCAAGGACGTGCCGCACAACGTTGATCCGGACCTGGTCGAACTGAGCGACGGGGCCGGAGACGGACTGCATCTGCTGCAACAGCGCGGCTATCGCCTGTTCGTGATCAGCAATCAGCCCGGCGTGGCTAAGGGCTTGTTTGCCGAGATCGCATTGGAGCCGGTGGAAATCCGCATTGCCGAGCTGTTGAGCCAAGAGCAAGTGGTGCTCGACGGATTCTATTATTGCCCGCATCACCCGGATGGCGTCGTGGAAGGCTATGCCATCGATTGCGATTGCCGCAAGCCGATGCCCGGTCTGCTTTTGCGTGCGGCGCGCGAGCATGGTATCGACTTGTCGCGTTCCTGGATGGTCGGCGATATCCTGAACGACATTGAAGCGGGAAGCCGGGCCGGTTGCAAGACAGTGCTGATCGATAACGGCAATGAAACGGAGTGGCAGCTATCCGCCGCACGAATGCCCGATCTGATCTTGCCAAATCTGTACGCGGCAGCACTGGCGATTGCACGCCACGATGAGACCGGAAAATCCAACGGCATGGAGATGGCCGCATCATGACGATCGCATCATGGGAAAAGGCGAACAACATTCTTTGCATCCGCCTGGATTATCTCGGCGATGTGCTGATGTGTACGCCGGCGATGCGCGCGATTAAGGATTCGAGGTCCGATCGATGCATTACCTTGCTTAGCTCCGCCGGCGGCGCTGCCACGGCGCCGTTCATTCCGGAGATCGATGCCGTGATCGAATACGCGGCACCGTGGATGAAAAACAGCAGTGCGCATGATGCAGGTCTGGATCTGGATCTGGTACAGGCATTGAACGCACGCCGCTTCGATGCGGCGGTCATCTTCACCACTTACAGCCAGAGCGCGCTTCCTGCCGCACTGTTGTGTTATCTGGCGGGCATACCGCTGCGCCTGGCGCATTGCCGTGAAAACCCCTATCAACTTCTGACCGACTGGATTGCGGATACGGAGCCGCAAGCCGAAGTGCGGCATGAAGTTCGACGCCAGCTCGATCTGGTTTCCGCGGTTGGATGCCGGAGCGCCGACGAACGGCTTTCGTTCAAGGTGCCTGCGCCGAATGCGGCTTGGGCGAACCGCAGGTTGAGCACGCTCGGCATCGACACGCAAAAACCGTGGGTGCTGATTCATCCCGGAGCAACCGCGGCGTCACGGCGATATCCTCCCAGCCACTGGATAACGGTGACGCGCACGTTGACGAGTCAGCTTGGCTATCCCATCGTATTCACGGGCAGCGCCGACGAGGAGGAGTTGATCGAAGGGATCAGGCGGGCGGCCGAGCCATCGGCATTCTCGCTGGCCGGTGAACTCGACCTGGGCAAGCTCGGTGCAATGATCGCGTGCGCACCTGTGGTGGTTTCCAACAATACCGGACCAGCGCATATCGCGGCGGCACTGGGCAGGCCGCTGGTGGTTCTCTATGCGCTCACGAATCCGCAGCATACGCCGTGGCAGACAAGGCGCCGCGTGCTCTATCACGATGTTCCTTGCCGCTTCTGCTACAAGAGCGCATGCCCGCAAGGACATCATGACTGCCTGAACAAGGTCGAGCCGTCGCAAGTAGTGGAGGCGGTGCAGGCGCTTTTGCAAGCGGACGCATCCGATGAGGACGAGGTTAAGAAACCGCTGTCATTCCGGGCGCGGCAAGAAATCACGGCGCAGCCCGGATTGTGAAGATATGGGAGTGAGGAAGGCCTCGGTATGCGAGGCCGAAAGATCTGCTATTGAAGCCGGGTTCTGTTTTTCGATGCAACCACATGAATCGTGGATTTTTTCTTCTTCGTTACACGCGCGGCGGTTGCGCGCACAGTGCTTCGGGTCTTCGTCACAATCGACGACAGGCGTCCGCTGAGGTAATGCTGGATGTTTTTCGCGTCCAGCATCCTGGAAGTGCTGGCTTTCGCATTAAGCAGCACCACGATGACATGACGTCCCGCCAGTTGCATGCGCATGATCAGGCAACGGCCGGCTTCGCGCGTGAATCCGGTCTTGGACACAGAAATATCCCAGTCCTTTTGACCGACCAGCCGGTTGGTGTTTCGATAAGAGATTACTTCTCCGTTCATGTCAATCAGGTCGCCGGCTTCGGTGGACATCTGCGCGATTTCAGGATAGTAGGATGCCGCCGTTACCATTTTTACCAGGTCAACCGCGGTCGAACGATTGCGCGCGGAGAGTCCGGTCGGTTCCGCGATAACCGTGTCGTGCATGTCCAGAATTTCGAGTTTTTGCTTTACCGCCGCATCGAATGCTTCGATTCCGCCGGGATAGGTGCGGCCAAGCGCCGCCGCCGCGCGATTATCGGATGACATCAGGGCCAGTTGCAAAATGGTTTTGCGCGACAGCACGGAGCCGACCGGAACGCGCGATGAACTGTGCTTGATCGTATCGACGTCGGTCTCTTCGATACTTATCATTTCGTCCATGTCCTGCCTTGCGTCAAGCACCACCATCGCGGTCATCAGCTTGGTCAGCGATGCGATCGGCACAATGGCGTTGGCGTTTTTCTGCAAAAGGATCTTGCCGGATGCTTCCTCGAAAACGATGGCGTGCTGCGAACTGAACGGCAGTGCGCTGGCTGCGGAGGCGTAGGCAAGAACGATGGCAAGCAGAGATTTTTTGAACATACACCGGCGACAGGCATGATTGATCGGGAGAAACAATCATAGCTTGTTAACGCGCAGTAACGTTGCGTAATATCTAAATTAAGTGAGGAGTGTTGCGAATAGGGCTTGAACGAATCGCAAGCAGCATGGATCGGAAGCATTGATTCATGCGAGCACGGCCGTCAAACAGAACTTTTTTGACTGCCGAGCCGTTCGTAATTGCCGCTCAGGTAGCTTCCTGCTGTCAGGATCAGGCAGCTTACGGCGAAGGCTGCTCTGAAACCGCCTGCGAAGGGAATCAGGTGTGTTTGTGTCATGCAGGGATGGGTGGCGTGGTCGATGCGGAGGATGATTGGATTTAGGTGAGCATCATAGCTGGAATATCGGATGCGCCCGGACTCTCAAAACATTCGGGCGCACCGGAAAATCAAGCTTTGGGTGCCGAAACGGTTTCCGGCGCCCATTTTCTTGCAATTACGGCGCCTGGAACTGCGCCGCTTCCTTGACAATCTCTTGCGAATCGCGCGGCGTCAGGAGGCGTTCGGACTCAAGCCGCTGAGCACTTTCAATCACTTTCGTCACATAGTCGCCGTGATTCGGATACAACTGTGCCAGGCGCGCACCGTCAAACGGGATCTCGTGCCCGGCAATGAAACAGAAACTGGCGCCGGTCGAACTGCCGTTCCAGGTACTGGTCGGCACATCCACATACGGAGAACGCAGTCCGCCGACGAGATTACCGAACCCATCTTTCACAGGCTGTCCGCCGACTACCTCAATCGGATTCGCACGCGGCGGAGCAATACCTTTGCGCACCCACAGATCGAGATTCTGCAACAGCGCATTGAAGTGAATACTTGAAGGGAAGCGGCTGCGCGGCCCTTCATTGCAAGACATCGGCGGTATGCTGCGGCCGGCGGCCAGGATATCCGCGGGAGCGGCAGCCGAATACAGTTCTTGCGGCGTCGCATGGCCGGCGCCCGCCATCTCGTAGTGCCTGTAGCGATCCGCAGGCGCGTCGCTGTCGGGGCGGCGTGAATGGATTCCGAACAGGTAGTCGGACTGCGACATGATTTGCATGATCGGCACGCCGACATTGCTGAAATGGCGGCGCGGATCGCTCAGGGGCGGGTTGGTCGCACACTGGTTGATCGCGCTGATGCCGGCAAAATTGCCGCCTGCCACCGCGACCACGTAGGCGTCATAAATCGGCACACCGTTCTTTTGCACATCCAGCGGATGAATCGCGTTGATGTAGGTGTACATATAGCCGCCGGTCTGCGAGTAGCCGAATCCATATAGCTTCTCGACCTTGAAGCCGGCGCTGTTGCGCAAAGGATTGGTGGATGCATTGCTCTTGAGCCAGGCGCCGACCTGGCTGTAGATATCCCATATCAGGCCGTTCTCGGTGGTGCGCGAACTGTCGCCCGCGATAATCGAATTGATCGCGCCGGCTGGACAATTGCGTGCATCGTCCAGCGGCAAGGGGTTGTCCCAGAACAGTGCGGCATAGCGTTGCGGATTGAAATTCTTGAGCGCATTGACCGCTACCGGTTTGGCGGTGATGCCAACCCACACGTCCCCGTTATCGAGAAACTGTTTCCCCGAAAGCCCCCAGCCGATATTCAGGTCGAACAGATTGGATGGATTCAGCATTTCAACGATCACGTTGCCGCTGAATTTCTTGCCGTTGGCAGGACGGCGTATCAGCACGCGGGTTGTATAAGGGGCATCAGCGGTGCGCACCACAGCCGCTCCGGGCGCCGGCCAATCGTAGACGTTGGCCTTGCCGCTGGCGAAATATTCTTCTTCGACATAACCGTGTTTTTTCAAGTCTTCCGGAATCAGGGTGTGGTCAGCTGCGCCGAACGGATACGAATCCGCGGTCGTGGCAATCGGGCCGCTGATGACCGGCAGTGGCGTTCCTGCATTTGCGACTATCGCTCCGGCACTCGCCATCCGTGCATCGGTGGATGGCGATTGCGAGGCGGTAATCGAGTCGCCGCCACATCCGGACAGCGTCAGGCTGCCCGCAAAAATACATAAGGCCGTACTCCAATTTTTTTTCATGTTGTTTGTCTCCGGTTTTTGTCATTGAATGCTGGGGAAATATGTCGTTCAGGCGATTGCGCCGTGGCATTTACTGTCCGGCAAGCTTTGATACATTCGGGTATCGTGTCTCGCCTGCTCATGAGAATAAATATTTAGAGCACTGTTAGGATTGATGCGCGCCAAGCTATTTGGAGTTCTGGAAATAAATGACAGTGTTTTCATCAAAACAACAATTTCAACATTCATTAAATCAAGGTAAAACGTATGACGATCAACAACCGTGTGACTGAACTGCTCGGCGTGCAACATCCCATCATTCAGGCGCCGATGGGCTGGATTGCGAGAGCGCAACTTGCGTCAGCTGTGTCCAATGCAGGCGGGATGGGCATCATCGAAACAGCGTCCGGCGACTTGGAAGCGATTCGCGGGGAAATCCGCAAGATGCGCGACCTGACCGACAAGCCGTTCGGCGTCAACATCGCGCTGACGTATGTGCGCGACGCCGGCATCGTGCAGTTTGTGGTCGATCAGGGCATCAAGTTCGTGACAACATCCGCCGGTGACCCGACCCGCTACTGCGCGGAACTGAAGGCAGCAGGTCTGACGGTGTTCCATGTGGTGCCGACGTTGGCCGGTGCGCTCAAGGCGATCGGGGCCGGGGTGGACGGCTTGATCGTGGAAGGCGGCGAAGGCGGCGGTTTCAAGAATCAGCGCGACGTGGCATCCATGGTGCTGCTGCCGCTGGTCTGTTCCCGGGTCGATGTTCCGGTCGTGGCCGCAGGCGGCTTCTGCGACGGCGTCACGATGGCGGCGGCATTTGCGCTGGGTGCGGAGGGCATCCAGATGGGTACGCGCATGTTGTCATCGGCGGAATCGCCGGTTCACGATAACTGGAAAACCGCGATCGTCAATGCGGGAGAGACAGATACGGTGTTCCTCAATCGCGGCGGGAAGGGCCCGGCACTGCGTGCGCTGCGTACAGAGCGCACTTCGCGTATCGAAAAGGAGATCCCGGAAAGCATCATGAGCGAATTCGCAGGCGTCCAGCAGCTTTATTTCGGTGGCGACATGGAGGCGGCGGTGCCGCTGACGGGGCAGGTGTGCGGACGTATTGATTCGATCAAGCCGGTACGGCAAATCATCGAGGAAACGGTACGTGATTTTCAGCGGGTAATTGACGGGCTGGCTGCCCGGCACGGCTCGGCGCGATAAGGAAAACAATTTCGCCGAGTGATGAAAACTTTGATACCTGCTGTTGTTCTCCAATCGAATAAACCCGGGCTAATTTTGATCCCATAACCAATACACTGTCATTCCGACGAGCGTAGCGACGAGGAATCTCAACCGTTTCCAGCGTGACTGGCAGTTGAGATTCCTCACCTTACGCGGAATGACAGACTTCGCATTTCGGTATACGCATCAATTCTCTATAGAGCTTTCCACGTCCCTAAGCGGATTGAAGCTGACGCAGTACCTCTTTCGCCACGGCCTCCGACGACGCCGGATTCTGCCCCGTGATCAGATTCCCATCGGTCACGATATACGATTGCCAATCTCCGCCTTTGCTGTACTTCCCGCCGTTCTTCGCAAGTTCATCCTCCACCAGGAACGGCACGATGTCGGTCAGTTGCACGGCAGCTTCTTCGGTATTGGTAAATCCGGTGACCTTTTTACCTTGCACCAGCGGCGAGCCGTCGGCAGCTTTGGCGTGACGCAGAACACCGGGCGCATGACACACGGCCGAAACAGGTTTACCCGCAGCGTACATGGTTTCGATCAGCTGAATGGAATGCCGGTTTTCGGCCAGATCCCACAGCGGCCCGTGTCCGCCCGGATAGAACACAGCGTCAAAGTCGTCCGCCGATACATCGGAAAGATTTATCGTCGAGGCCAGTGCAGCCTGTGCGGCAGGGTCTTGCTTGAAACGGCGCGTGGCCTCGGTCTGCGAATCGGCTTCATCGCTCTTCGGGTCGAGCGGCGGCTGGCCGCCTTTGGGCGACGCCAGCGTGATGTCTGCGCCGGCGTCCTTGAAAACGTAGTAGGGCGCGGCAAATTCTTCCAGCCAGAATCCGGTTTTCTTTCCCGTGTTGCCGAGCGTATCGTGCGAGGTCAGTATCATCAAAATTTTCATGTCATTTCCTTTCGTGTCGTCTCTGCATGTCGGCTCTCCAGCAAGCAGATCGGACCAATGGTGAACGTGGTTGAAAAAGCTCCCTGTTTATGCCGGCTGCAGTTGCAGCGTCGGGTAATCGGTATAGCCATGCGCGCCGCCGCCGTAGAAGGTCGAACGATCCGCCTTGTTCAGTGCGGCACCTTGCCGGAATCGTTCCACCAGGTCGGGATTGGAAATGTAGGAACGGCCGAATGCAACCGCATCGGCGATGCCTTGCTCGATCAAGCTTTCCGCGTCGGCGGCGGAGTAGTTGCCGCAAAAGATCAGCGAGCCGGTAAATGCCTCGCGGAGCTGCTTGCGGAATGCATCGCTCAGTTCGACGCCGCCGGCCCAGTCGGGTTCCGCGATATGCAGATACGCAATGCCGCGCTTGCTGAATTCTTTTGCGAGGTACAAGGTGCTGGCTTCGGAGTCGCTGTCGGCCATGTCGTGCGCTACAAAATGCGGCGACAGGCGCACGCCGACGCGATCGGCGCCGATCTCTTCGATGACCGCATCAAGCACTTCCAGCATCAGGCGGGCGCGATTTTCCAGCGATCCGCCATACGCATCGGTGCGCTGGTTGCTGTTGGTGGCGAGGAACTGGTTCAATAGATAGCCGTTGGCCGCATGCACTTCGACGAAGTCGAATCCGACCCGCTTGGCGCGTAATGTGGCCTGGCGATATTGCGCCACGATGCCCGGCAATTCTTCAATCGCAAGTGCGCGCGGCGTTTCGCAGGGCACATTGGCCGGTGTGCCGTCCGTTTGCACGACGAAGCATTGGGCTTTATTCGCGATCAATGCCGATGGCGCAACCGGCGCCGCACCGTTTTCCTGCAGCAGCGAATGCGAAATGCGGCCGACGTGCCAAAGCTGCAAAGCGATATGCCCGCCTTTTGCATGCACTGCCTGCACCGCGTTTTTCCATCCGGCTTCCTGCGCATCGGTATAGATGCCCGGCGTCCATGCATATCCCTGGCCTTGCCGCGACACTTGCGTGGCTTCGGTTACGATCAGGCCGGCGGTGGCGCGCTGTTCGTAGTATTCGACATTGAGCGCAGCCGGGATATCACCCGGTTGTCCGGCGCGCGAGCGGGTCAGCGGTGCCATGAACACTCTGTTAGGCAAGGTTTGGGAACCCACTTTGATCGGTGACAGCAGTTTTTTAATCATACAATCCTCTATGTAAATATTAGACCGGTCGTCTATAAAGCAATTGAAAAAATAAACGGACTTCCGCCCGCCATTCGTCAAACTATTCCGTTCATGCGCCGCCGAGCATCCACTCCGTCTGCTGGTAGGCGATATCGAGCGCATCGATGTTTCTGGTGGCCTTGCCGCGCAGCGAAGCGCCCAGCCACATTGCATAAAGAGATTCCGCCAGTTGTTCGGGACTGTGGCGGATAGGAACGGAGCCTTCTTTTTGCGCCGCCAGGATCGCGCCCGCGATCATGCCGATCACGATGTCCATGCCGGTTGCCAACGATTCGCGCATCGGCTCCGACAAATCCGAAACCTCGGCCGCAAGCTTGACCGCAAGGCAAGTGTCGTGGCATTTGCTGGTTGCATGCATTTGCCGCCAGCTGTCAAAGTAAATCAGCAACCGTGTGCGGGCAGGCATCGTTTCGTTATCGAAAAGAGTGTGCAGGCGCGCATGGTAATTCTCGAAGTAGCGTTCCAGCAGCGCGACGCCGAAGCCTTCCTTGGACTGGAAGTAGTGATAGAACGAACCTTTCGGCACTTCAGCCGCGCCCAGCAGTTCGCTCAATCCCATCGCGGAAAAGCCGCGCCCGAGAATCAGGTTTTCTCCGATGGAGAGAATCCGTTCGCGGTTGTCTTGGTAGCGTGTGGTGTGTTCCATGGGGTGCACTATACCTGAATACTAGACCGGTCGTCTAGTGGCGGGCTACTCGGTAGCAACCAATTTTGTTTTCTATTTAGATAATGACGAATTTGCCATATTGCTCAATAGACATAAATTCATTCGGCCCGTAGACTATGTTGATTGTTATGAATGCAATTCTTTAGCCGATCAAGCAGTTTCGGTGACTGCGCGGTAGGGCAATAGGAACTCCGCTTTTCGCGGATTTTTATACTGAAATAAGTATGTACCCCAAAAACTAATAGGCACATCATTTTTAGGGAATTTGAATGAACATTCGATACCGCAGTATTCTTTTTAATCGTAGACGGTATGGGATACATTGCGTTAATCGGCACAAGAATGAGTAGTATACGCATCTGCGCATACTGCAAGAAGGCTGTACCGCTTACTAAGGAGCACCTTTGGCCTAGCGGCATCATTGCACGCGCAAAGGACATTGACACAAGTTACCTTGGCAAGTTAGAAAAATTCATCGATGCTGACCTCACGATCAAGGATGTTTGTGCGGGGTGTAATAACGGACCACTCAGTACCCTTGATGCCTACATATGTGATTTATTCGATGCACAGTTCAGCCATCCAGCTATTCGCCGGCAAGCTAGAACTTTCATTTACAACTACGAGATGCTTCTTCGCTGGCTCTTGAAGATCTCATATAACACAGCTAGAGCGAATGAGTCGGACGTTGAAGCTCTTTCGAAATACGTAGAGTTCATGCTTGAGGGAGGCCGGACGCCTGCAGAAATCCAAATTCGCCTTGAGCTAATTCATGCATCGCCGAATCCAAACTGGACACCTGGAAGCTCGACTATTAAGGCAATTCCTGCAGTCTCGCTTCGGTGCGCACGGGTTGAGACGCCTGAAAACCATCTTCCTGGCACAACACTCCGGCTTGTCGCCATCTACGGCTTCTACTTCTGGGTGATCATTATGCCTCCGAAAACTGACTCTTCTCTCTTTCACAGCGGCCTACCCGGAAAGCTTTTGCCACCCAATCGCAGCAAGTTGTCTCTGTACTCGACGCGTGGAATGTTGGAGCTCCACGCTGATTGGATTCGAAACCCTCGCGCTGCACAATCAATGCGTGATCTCAGAGTGCGCCGTGGCAGGTAACTCTTCGATCAAGGGGGCGTTTTCCGGCAAGCTTTGGTTGCTCATGTCGATCGCTTATCTCAAACGTTTAGATCTTTAGTTACTTCTTAGAGAGCATATGTCACAAGAAATCAAAGCTTTAAACGAGCACGATGCGGCAGGGCATTCGCTCGTGGCAGCGGCCAGTAAGACGAACGAATCGCTCGGTCCATTTTCAAGCTGGTTGATTGCAGGCGTGGGCGCTGCATTCTCCCTTCTTATAGCAAACGTCGACAAAATTTCGCAATTCGTCTGCCTTTATCACATACGTATTGCCCTCTTGATGCTTCTTATAGGACTGATCGTGTCCATATTCGCAAGACTACTTTCCGCAATGGTGTCTGCGGCGCTGGGAAGTCGCGAAGCTGGACTGGGCCTGGCTAAGCAGATCCAAGAGTCAGGTAGACCTTTCGATGTAAAAATTTTCATCACAGAATACGAGCGTGGACTATTCCCCTATCAGCGGTGGCTGGCGCGAAAGTCGATGGACAAAGCAATAGCTGGAGATTCTGTTGCGGTTGCACGTATGATTGCAAAACTGTCACAAACACAGGCGATCCTTGTCCTCACAGAGACGCTGTTGGTTGCTGTGGCTGCTGGAGTTCTGGTAGTAGGGCTGAGAACTCAATGATGAAAGACACAATAGAGAATTAGGTCAGGTCCAGAGGAGCGCTAAAGGTCGAGACGAATTTCTTTCTTAATCAAATTCATGCTGCGATGTTTTCTATCAAGGAACACGAATGGGCCAAGTCTCGTCTTTTGCCACATGTCGATCTTGGATATGAGGTGTTCGGGAAACTTGAAGGCTATGCAGAAAAGCATGAACGGTACTATCTTCGTAAAGAACTATAGTTGATTGCACCGGCATATAACATTCAATTGAATACGGGCGTTGTGTGTCTTAGAGCGAGCGGAATAAGCAAATATAAAAAGGTGAATTTATTCAGTTTGATTAGCTACCGGCCGTTGTTGTTGTTGTTGTTGTTGCGGCGACAGGTGAGGCTAATATTCCGCCCGGCCACGTTGCTTGCTTTATGCTTTGGCGCGACAGGTGCAAAGAGGAAGTCACAAGATGGTCCGGGAAACGTTAGGCCGGAAATTTGGGCAGTACCAGAGGATCTATGTAATCAAGGTATAGCGCCTAAGATTAGACACTAACGCAACACATACACATCGCCGAACACGGATACGCAAGCATGCCCGCTAGGCGGCAACGGAGGTGATGATGGATCAGTCGGCTAAATTTTGGGACAGAATGGCAGAACGCTATTCGAAACTACCTATTGCTGATGAAGCGGCATACCAGAAAAAACTGCAGGTCACGCGCGGATATTTTCGACTGGACATGGAAGTGTTGGAGTTTGGCTGCGGCACAGGGTCGACAGCCATCACTCATGCGCCTTATGTGAAGCATATTCAAGCGATCGATATCTCATCGAAAATGATTGAAATCGCTCAAAGAAAAGCTGACGCAAAGAATATTGAAAATATCACTTTTAAACGTTCATCCTTCGATGAATTCAGCGCGCCGAATCAAACCTTGGATGCCGTGTTGGGACTCAGTATTTTGCACTTGCTGGACAACAAGGATGAGGTAATCGCCAAGGTTCACAAAGTGCTCAAGCCGGGCGGCATCTTCGTTACCAGCACCGCGTGTATTGGGGATTCGATGAAGTTTTTCAAGCTGATCGCGCCAATTGGAAAGTTCTTAGGTTTAATGCCGTTGGTCAAAGTCTTTACCACCAGGGAATTGGAAGACAGTTTGACCGGTGCCGGCTTCGAGATTGACTACCAATGGCAACCGGGTAAAAACAAATCAGTGTTTATTGTGGCGAAGAAGGCTGAGTAGAGGCGATAAAAAATGAGGGTCGATCTTGTCCTTTGACCCTTTGATGTGAAAGAAAAAATGAAATCATTCGCTCACGCAGGCCCGGATATCAATGAGCCCGACAAGCCGTTGATCTCGCGGATTCTTCCTGACATTCTTGCGTTTGCAATCGGCTTGGCGGCTGCCTATTTCCTGAAGTGGGATATCAAGGATCTGGTGTGGAGCCTCTGGCTCTGCAGTCTGGTGTTGGGCTATCTGACGCTGCTGGGGGCATTGGCCGGAGGTGCGTATATCGGGGTCCATGCGATTACGCACAAGGATTTCAAGAAGAGCATGCGCATGACGGCTATCCTCATGGGGCTTGGATTGGGCGCGTTCTTCCTGGGCTTTTTCTCGCTTCATTTCGGCGCTTTTCATGCGGGACATTCCGTGTTCCTGCAGCAGTTCTTTCCGGTCGAGGGGATGCCGAAAGACGGTTTCGGCGACGCATTCATGAATCCGCCGCTTCTGTGGATCCTGGTGTTCAAGCATCTGATGGCGCCTTACGGTCTCTTTCTTATCCCGGCGATCATCGCGGAAAGGCAGCATGTTTTCATGCCGTTGATCAAAGCGGTAAAGGCAGTGCGGACGGATACGGCGCCGGACTTTCGGTTGAGTGGCAGGACAGAGGGACAGAATGGAAAGAAGAGCCACCCGGCGGGTGATGCAATGAGCCGGCCCTATATCAATGTCGTCCGCATGCACCTGCTCATCTTCTTTTTCGCGTTCGCGCATATCCTGAAGCTTGATTCTTTCCTGGTGTATGCGGTTGTCTCATTTGTCTACTTTTTTCCTTGGAGTGAATTCAAGAAAAGAAGGGCATCGAACAAGCCGGTCGATGCGACGGCTTGACAGCGGTGCTTCACTGGCAAATCAAATTAACTGGACGGCCTACCAGGCTCATCTTTTAGCCAACGTCGATTATCTTGTGAAGTACATATCAAGCATCGGGCGCTACTTTCAGGTAAAAGAAGTGAAACCATGTCTGAAAGCGGATGTATATGCTGAGTTATGAAGCAGAAGTGGTATTGAAGAATCCGGGTGCATTTGTCCTGCGTACGCTGAAGGCTTTTCGTGCAAACCAGGGTTTGCTGTTGGCCGGCGCGGTGGCATATTACGCGCTGCTGTCGATCGTGCCGCTGTTGATCCTGATCGCGATCGCGCTGTCCCATGTGATCGATGAAGCGGAGTTGCTGCTGACGCTCGGCCGTTATCTGGAATGGCTGGTTCCCGGCCAATCCGGACCGATCATCATCGAACTTGCGAACTTCATGGCGCATCGCGACGTGCTCGGTTGGGTGCTTCTTGCGACGATGCTGTTTTTCAGTTCACTTGCGTTCACGGTTCTGGAGAATGCGATGTCAGTGATTTTCGTGCACCGCGTAGCGATCCACCGTCGGCATTTTCTGGTCTCGGCCATTTTGCCGTATTGCTATATCTTGTCCCTTGGCGCCGGTTTGCTGCTGATCACGCTGGTTGCCGGGATCTTGCAGGCAGTGGGCGAAGGGAGTCTGTATTTTCAGGGGCATATCTGGTCGCTTGGAGGCGTATCCGGCGTGCTGCTGTATCTGCTCGGGCTGGTTGGCGAAATTTTCGTGCTTACCTCGGTCTACCTGGTAATGCCCGTCGGGCGCATTTCCTTGCAACGTGCACTGATCGGCGGCGTGACGGCGGCGCTGCTATGGGAGGTGACACGCCATATCCTGGTTTGGTACTTCGCGACACTGTCGCTGGTCGGCACGGTGTACGGATCGCTGACAACGGCTATCGTTGTGCTGTTGTCATTGGAAATCGCGGCGGCCTTGTTGTTACTTGGCGCGCAGGTGATCTCGGAATTCGAGCGCATCGGAAAAGAACCCGAGAATGCACCTCCGATGCCGTTTCATGTCAAGGAACAGGAAAACGAATGACAGCCGCAAAGGCAAGTTTTGCGGTTGGGTTTGTGTTGTATTGCATGATGGCGCTACAGAATAAGGCCAAGTCCCATCTTTTTCCCCACGTCGATCACCGTGCGAAGTGCGTGATAAATCGCGGCGGCAGATTCGATGCATAAAAGATAAAAGGCGAGACCTGGCTCCCAAGTTTAGTAGGTACTAGGCCTAAGCCGCCTTGCTATTGAACAATTCCATAAAACCAGCGCGGTCGGTGGTGGCCTTGCGTGCATCGTCGAGGGTTATTTTTTTCGCCTTGATCAATGACGCCAGGTCTGAATTCATCGTATGACAGCCTGCATCGCCGGTACGCTCCAGTTTTTCCAGGAGCGGACGAATGCCGCTGATGTTTCGAGCCTCGATCAGCTTCGCCGCTTCTGCATTGACTGTCAGGCATTCGGTAGTCAAGTGATAGCTGTCGCCTCGCATGGAAGGCAGCAGTGCCTGGCAAATCACACCGCGCAGCGCCGTGGCAAGCGCCTGGGCTTGCATATCCGAATTCCCTAGCAGGCGCAGCATTTTTTGCAGTCCGAGTTCGGTCGACCTGGCATGGAGAGTGGCAAATACCAAAGGCCCCGATTCGGAAAGCGCGAGCGCCTCCTGTGCGGTTTCCGAATCCCTTATTTCGCCGATCAGAACCACGTCGGGCCGCTCGCGCAAAGCGTCCAGTGCGCCAAGATAGTAGCTTTGCACGTCGCCTTCCGTGCCGACTTCGCGCTGGGTGATGATCGATTTTCTCTGCGGGATCAGGGTTTCCACCGGGTCTTCGATGGTAATGATGTGTCCCGAGCGGTTTTTGTTGATCTCGTCGAGAAGCGACGCAATCGTCGTCGATTTTCCCTGGCATGTGTCGCCTATGATCAGGACAAGCCCGCTGTACAGTTTTGCGAACTCCTGGGAATTCTTGCGCAACCCGACTTGGTTCAGTGGGACCGGCGCGGTAGGAAAACGGCGGATCACGCATCCGAGCCGCTTCTTGCCCTGGAATGTAAAGCAGTTGAGCCGGATGCGCGCGCTGTGCAAGTCCTTGGAGCGATCAAACGCCCTGTCTTGTATCCGCTCCTTCCAGTTCGGCTCGATCACTTCAAAGAACTCTTCCATTTCTTCGAGAGTAACTGGCGTATCCGAGACGGCGACCAGCCTTTTCGGCTGGCGCAGCATGATGGGACTATTCTGGTGAATGATGATGTCGCTGAATACCGTCTTGGAATTAAGAAGATGGAATATCTGCTCGATCAGCGTGCCTTGAACAGGCAGGTCTCCGCTTTCGGCGAAGGTGAGTGTTTCAATCAGGGAGAACTGTTCATTCACGTCGGGAATTCCTTCATCAAAGGAGTGGCGCAGGCGCGCAAAATTCTGCTGTCTATTATTGCATTACGTAAATTATTTTACTGTAAGAAAATATTGGATCAAGGAAAAAAATCTTGCAACAAAATGTTTGATTGCGATGATTTAGCGCCGACTTGTGTTACCGGCGCTTGTCTCTAACAGAGAAAATAAATTTCATCAAAAACATATAGAAGCCAAAAATTTCCATAATGAATTTGGCTAACCGACGTTGATTATATACTGTATATTTGTACAGTATAAATTGATGAGCAACTTCATCGCTCCACGACAACAAAAAGGAGATGATCATGTCGGCGTCGGCGGCAACCATCGTTTCGGAATGTCCGCATGCCATCTGGCGTGCGGATCAAATGGGTTCCTGCCGGAATCCGGTTATATCCACCAGCCATCCCGCGCTGGATCGTGAATTGCCCAATGGCGGCTGGCCCGCTTCCTCGCTGATTGAATTGTTGTTGCAGCAGCCGGGCATCGGCGAGATGCGTTTGCTGCGCCCGGCCCTGGCGACGATTGCACGACAGCGGCGCATTGCGCTGGTACAACCGCCGCATCTGCCGCAAATTGCCGCCTGGTCCAGCTGGGGCTTGGCGCCTGCACATCTTCTCTGGATCAAGACCGCGCGCAGTGCAGATGCATTGTGGAGTGCCGAACAAATCCTGCGCAACGGCAGTTGCGGCGCGCTGCTTTTCTGGCAGACGCATGTCCGCTCGGAATCGTTGCGCCGTTTGCATCTGGCGGCGCAGGAGAGCGATATCGTGTTCTGGATGATCCGGCCGCTGTCGAGCGCGCAGGATTCTTCTCCCGCGCCGCTGCGTCTCGCACTGCGGTCTGCACATGCCGGCGTGGCGATCGATATCGTCAAGCGGCGCGGTCCGCGGCGCGATGATGCGCTTTATCTGCGGCTTGACGACAAGGCTGCGGCTCCCTTCAACACAACTTCATTGAATCATGCGCCTGTGGATCGCCGTGCACCTGCCGTTACTGCCTCTCGAAACGTTCCGGCCGCGCTGGTGTGAGCTGGGCATGCATGTCGTGATCGAGCGCGAGCAGGTGCTGGCGATGACGCCGCAGGCAGATGACGGCGGCGTGCGCATCGGAATGCGGCGCGGCGGCGTGTCGGCGATCGCGCCGGATGCGACGATGCATGACCGGGATGCGGTGAAGGAACAGGCTGCATTGAACGGCATCGCGATGAGCTTGTTGCAATACACGCCCGAAGTCGCGCTTGCTGAAGACAATGCCAACCTGCTGCTCGACGTGACCGCCAGTCTGCGTGTGTTCGGTGGCCGCCTGGCGCTATGCCGGCGTGTGCGCACCAGCGTCGATGCGATGGGGTTCACGGCGCAGATCGGCATGGCGCCGACTGCGCAGGGCGCATGGCTATTGGCTTGCCGTCGCGGCAATCGATCGCTGGCAAGAGCGCGCCGCGTGATCCGCATGGATAGTTTGACCCGGCGGCTGGATGCACTGCCGTTTACGCTGCTGCCTGCGGCCGGGCCTTATCGCGATTGGCTGGATGGCATCGGCTGCCGCACGCTCGGTGATTTGCGCAAGCTGCCGCGCGCCGGATTGCAGCGGCGTTGCGGCAAGGATGTGCTGGATGCGCTCGACCGCGCCTATGGCGATGCGCCGGAATTGTTCAACTGGATAGAAGCGCCGCAGACATTTTCCGCGAAACTGGAATTGCCGGACCGCATCGAACATGCCGAGGCAGTGTTGTTTGCCGCGCGCCGCCTGATCCTGCAAATGGTCGGCTGGTTGACGGTGCAGCAACTGGCGGTATCGCGCATGGTTCTTTTTCTGGAGCATGAACGCGGCCGTACGGCGATAGAGCCCACGCCGGTCGAGATTGCGCTGGCGGAACCGGCATGGCATGAAGCGCATTTGATCCGTTTGCTGAAAGAACGACTGGGGCGGATTGAATTGAGCGGTCCGGTGATCGCGATCCGGCTCGAAGCAGTCGACCTATCCGCGATGATGCCGCCGACCGAGTCGCTGTTTCCGGAGCCGGGCGGCACGCCTGCCGATTACCATCGCCTGCTTGAATTGCTGACCGCGCGGCTGGGTGCGGACAGCGTGCTTGCGCCTGCGGCCGAAGCCGACCATCGGCCCGAAATCAGCAATCAATGGCGTCCGGCGGCATCGATAGAACGGTTTGCGCCGGTTATGGAAATGGGGCCGACCCGGCGCCCGTTCTGGCTGCTGGAAAAACCGCTTGCATTGCTGGTGCGCGAGCATCGCCCGTTTTACGGTTCACCGCTGCAATTGATCAACGGCCCGGAGCGGATCGAATGCGGCTGGTGGGATGACGCTTTCACGGCGCGCGATTATTTCATTGCACAGGGAAACGAGTCCGCATGCTACTGGGTGTACCGGCAACGGGTCGGCGACGAGATACGCTGGTTTTTGCACGGCCTGTTTGCGTGACGCGCGATGCAAGCCGAGCCGCCTGCCGTATTGATCGCACCGTTACCCGAGTATGCGGAACTGCAATGCGCATCGAATTTCAGTTTCCTGCGCGGCGCGTCGCATGCGGAAGAGCTGGTGGCGCGCGCGGCGCAGCTTGGTTATTCCGCGCTCGCGATTACCGACGAATGTTCTCTGGCCGGCGTGGTGCGCGCGCATGTCGAAGCAAAAAAACTGGGACTGCATCTGATTATCGGCAGCCAGTTTCATCTGAAGAATGAGGACGGCAGTGCGGCTTTTTCACTGATCGTGCTTGCACAGAATCGCGAAGGCTATGGCAATCTTTCGGAGTTGATCACCTTGGCGCGTACGCGGACCGTGAAGAAGGGCAGTTATCTTCTGACACCATGCGACTTTGCAACGCCGGAAAAGCCTTATGCGCATTTGCGCGGCATGCCTGATTGCCTTGTGATTCTGGCGCCGGCCTACGGCATTGCCATCGATGAGCTTTCCGCACAGGCGCAGTGGCTGACGCAGACATTTCCGGGACGCGCACGGATCGCATTGACGTTGCTGCACCACGGCCGCGACGAGCGGCATAAAACAATCGTGCAGCAGGTAGCTCATGACTGCGCGATTCCGCTGCTTGCCACCGGCGACGTCTGCATGCACGTGCGTTCATGCAAGCCGCTACAGGATACGCTGACCGCGATCCGGCTGGGCAAACCCGTCTCCGCATGCGGCTACGATCTCGCGCCCAATGCGGAACAGCATCTGCGGTCCCGGCTGCGGCTGGCCAATCTGTACCCGGTCGAAGCGCTGCAGGAAACCATCCGCACTGCCAGGCAATGCAGGTTTTCTCTTGACGAGCTGCGTTATGAATATCCGGATGAACTGGTGCCCAAGGGCGAAACGGCTGCAACGCATCTGCGCAAGCAAACCTATATCGGCGCGCACCGGCGTTTCCCAGCCGGCATTCCATCCACCGTGCAGCTACAGATCGAAAACGAGCTGGACCTGATCGCCGACATGGCATACGAACCGTATTTTCTGACGGTCTATGACATCGTCTGCTTCGCGCGCAGGGAAAATATTTTGTGCCAGGGCCGCGGTTCGGCCGCCAACTCCGCCGTCTGCTATTGCCTCGGCATTACCGAGGTAGACCCGGCGCGCGGCAATTCATTGTTCGAACGATTCATTTCAAAAGAACGCAACGAGCCGCCCGATATCGATGTCGATTTCGAGCATCAACGGCGTGAGGAAGTCATTCAATATGTCTACAACAAGTACGGCCGGCTGCGCGCGGCACTGACAGCGGTCGTGATCAGTTATCGGCCGCGTAGCGCACTGCGCGATGTCGGCAAGGCACTGGGCATCGATCCGGGCGTGGTGGATCAGATCGCAAAATCGCACCGCTGGTGGGATGGCAAAGAGGGGCTATCCAGGCGCTTCAGTGAATGCGGCATGGCGCTGGAGTCGCCGATTGCGCAGCAGTGGTGCGGCATCGCGGAAAAGCTGATGGGTTTTCCGCGGCATCTGTCCCAACATCCCGGTGGCTTCGTGATCTCGCGCGGCAAGCTGTCGCGGCTGGTGCCGATCGAAAACGCGGCGATGGAAAACCGCAGCGTGGTGCAATGGGACAAAGACGACCTGGATGCGCTCGGCTTACTGAAAGTCGACATCCTCGCGCTCGGCATGCTGACCATGATCCGCCGCGCGCTGGCGCTGGTCGCCGATCGGCGCGGCGAATCGTTCGAGCTACAGGATATTCCCGCGGAAGATACGGCCACCTACGACATGATTTGCGCAGCCGATACGATCGGCGTATTCCAGATCGAGAGCAGGGCGCAGATGAGCATGCTGCCGCGCTTGCGGCCACGGACTTTTTATGACCTGGTTGTGCAGGTGGCGATCGTGCGGCCGGGGCCGATACAGGGCGGCATGGTGCATCCGTATCTGCAGCGCCGGCAAGGCCTGGAGCCGGTCGATTATCCCCACGACCTGGAGCAGGCATTGTCGCGCACTTTGGGCATACCGATTTTTCAGGAACAGGTGATGCAGATCGCGATGCTGGCTGCCGGTTTCACCGCAGGCGAAGCCGATCAGCTGCGCCGTGCGATGGCGGCATGGAAGCGCAAGGGCGGACTGGAAAAATTCGAAGACAAGCTGATCAAGGGCATGCTGAAACGCAATTACACGCGCGAGTTTGCGGAATCGATTTTCCGTCAGATCCAGGGCTTTTCCGAATACGGTTTCCCGGAAAGCCATGCCGCCAGCTTTGCATTGCTCGCCTACGCCAGTTCCTGGCTGAAATGCCACGAACCGAGCGTATTTCTCGTTGCGCTGCTCAACAGCCAGCCGATGGGATTTTATTCGCCGTCGCAACTGGTGCAGGATGCCAAACGGCACAATGTCGAAGTGCGTGCGATTGATGCATGCATCAGCGGCTGGGATGCGGCGCTGGAGCTGTCGGAAAGCAATCAGCAGGCGGTGCGGCTCGGCTTGAGCCTGGTGCGCGGATTGCCGAGAGACGCCGCATGCCGGATCGAAGAGGCGCGTGCGGCCCGTCCATTTTCAGATTTGCACGACATGGCAACCCGCGCGCAACTGGCGCGTAGCGACTTGCAGGTGCTGGCGGCGGCAAACGCACTCGAATCTCTGGCTGGCCATCGGCGGCAGGCACTGTGGCAAGCGGTGGCCGGCGCGGCGGAGTCAGGATTGCTGAAGCACGCGCCGATAGCGGAGCAGGAGCTGCAGCTCGCCGCGCCATCCGAAGCGGAAAACATCATCGGCGATTATCGAAGCTGCGGACTTACGCTGGGCCGCCATCCGTTGGCATTGCTGCGTCCCATGCTAACGAAGAAACGGTTTCTCTCGGCTGAAGCGCTGAATACATTTTCCAACGGCCGCTTCGTGCGCGGCTGCGGCATCGTCACAGTGCGCCAGCGCCCTGAAACCGCAAAGGGCACGATGTTCGTCACGCTGGAAGATGAAACCGGCGTGGTCAACGTGATCGTCTGGCCGGACCTGATTGAAAGACAGCGCAAGGAATTGCTCAGTGCATCATTGCTGGGCGTGTATGGAATATGGCAGTGCGAACGCAATGTACGGCATCTGGTTGCGAAGCAACTGGTGGATTTATCGGTGTGGTTGGGGCGATTGGATACGAGAAGCCGGAATTTTCATTGAGACTATCAACGTAAATCCCGTGTTTTCGACCGAATGGGAAATTCGGATGCTACCTGATATCTTCCACCGCCAATATTTCGCCGATCTCGTCGTACCGTATCCGCTTGTCCATCTTCCCATCCTTGTCGGTATCCAATTCGGCATGGGTAATTTTCCCCGGCTTTAAGTACTCGATCTTTTGAGGCCGGCCCGTCGCAGGATAGATATATTCGAATGACACTATCACTCCATGCTCGAAGTTTGTCTTGAAATCTCGAAAGCCGTCTTTATCAGTATCTGTTTCGGTAAGCTCTGGATTGCCTTGGCGGTAGTGGGTCCGCGATTCGAATACGCCGTCGAAATTGTCGTCAGCATCGACAAAATCAATCGTTCCGTCACGGCTGAATCTCGTGATGTAATCAACTTTTCCATCCCGATTGCGATCGATGTCGTACTTCACGGTTCGCCCGCCCGGTGCAAAGGTCCATCTTTCGTCAAGCACGCCATTGCCGGTGTAATCAATGCCCTCCGTCATCACCGGTCCTCGATGGTATGCATATGAGATCGCGGCGCCGGCGACGACCCCTAGCAACAAGGCGCCAAACCTGCTGCCCGCTTTCCTGGGTGCCGGAACCGGCACATGAAGAGGTTGTACAGCATCCCACTTATCGATGATTGCCTTCGCCGCCGCATAGTCCTGTTCTTCGACCATAACCCTGACCAGTCCTGCGGCCGGCAATTCGCCAATTCCCCCTTGCAAATATTCACCATCGACCCGGCCTGCAAGTCCCTGCTGTTGCAACAGGTCCAAAATCATGTGTGCTTCAACTGCGTTCGATGCTTGATATAGTGGTTTCATGTTTTAAGTGCCAGAAGCAATAGCCGACAGATTGCTATTGAAGTGAAAAATGAACCCTCAAGAATCACCTCAGGGGCCAGAGACAATTCGCATTTGTTTCCAGTCATGACGCTGGTTGAAGGCCGCATTAAGGCCTGCGCTAATGTACTGCATTAATAATCCGGCAACAAGCAGCATGCTCTTTCACCCCCAGGGACGCATGCATTTGCGGTTTTCTGCGTTACCGGGAGTGACTGTTTTTTCGACACGCACCGAAAATCTCGAAACCCGATATCCTGTAAATACAAAAATTTAATTTCTTGCATAGGAAAAACGTGACGCAATCAATGAATACAAAAAGCAGAGTCCTGGTGGTCGGTGCCGGTGCGATCGGCAGTTTCTATGGTGCGGTCCTGGCATCGCAAGGCGCTGAAGTATCGGTCGTGTGCCGCTCGGAATTCGACGTTGTGCGCGATCACGGATTTGCGATTGAAAGCGACAAGCTCGGCAATCAGGTGTTTCGTCCGACGCAGGTTTTGCGCTCCGCTGAAGATTATCAGGGCGGTTCGCCTGACTACCTGATCGTCAGCGTCAAGGTGGTGGAGGGCGTCGACCGCGCGGCGCTGATCCGTAGCGCGGTCGGTCCCGACACGGCAATCGTGCTGATTGAAAATGGTGTCGAAATCGAAGCGGAGATTGCGGAAGCGTTTCCGGAAAATGAATTGATCAGTGCGCTGGCGTTTATCCAGGTCAGCCGCGTCGGGCCTGGCCGGGTCAGGCACCATGCGTTCGGCGACCTGTCGTTCGGCAATTATCCGAGTGGTATCTCGGATCGATGCAGGCAGTTGGCAAACCAGTTGAAGGATGGCGGCATCAAGAGCATGTTGTCCGAGAACGTGGTGACCGCACGCTGGGAGAAGTGTGCGTGGAACGCGGTGTTCAATCCGATTTCCGTGTTGGGCGGCGTGCTGGATACGGATGCGATTCTTTCGCCTCCCGAAGGCGAGGCGCTGGTCCGTCAGGCGATGCGGGAGGTGGGCGACATCGCGGCGGCGACCGGGCATCCGCTACGGGATGGACTGTTCGACCAGTACGTCGATGGCACGCGCAAGGCGCCGCCGTACAAGACCAGCATGGCGCTCGATTATGAGAACGGCCGGCCGATGGAAATCGAAGTCATTCTCGGCAATACGGTGCGGGCAGGGCGGCGCGAGAAGGTTGCGATTCCTGCTTTGGAAGCGCTGTATGCACTGATGAAGATGGTGGAGTTTCGGCTGAAGAAAGAGCAGGGCTAAGGAACGTGCACGGAATAATTTCCCGATTGGTTCCCCGTCTGACGGGCGCACTGCGGCGTTGCTCGTCGTCGCCATAGCAGCTACGCCGCGAAGCAAGTCCCCTTGCGGGATGACTCCTCCTCGCGCCTACGCAGGAGTATCGCCTTGCAAGGCGATACCGTTACGCAGGCGAATGGCATGCCATTCGAATTCCCTGCTACACCATCCCGCCAGACGCGTCCAAATCGGGACCTTATTTCGTGCACATTCCTAAGCGGCGGCTTCATGCACTTTCTGCCGAAGGAGTGAATTAAAAATGCCCGTCATTCCGAGTGCAGCGAGGAATCTCATCGGCTCGCAGCACTGGAAACGATTGAGATTCCTCGCGGTGCTCGGAATGACAGAGTAAAGGTTGACAGGCCTGCTCAGGCCAAGCTTGGCCGCGTCACGTCCCTCTCGACCTGTTGCTGAACACATCGAACAAACGCCAAGCGCGCATTCGAAATTTCTTTAACGCACTCCCAGCGTTGGGTACTTGACCAGTCCGCTATCGATCAGGATGAATTCACCGGTCGTTTTTCGAGCGCCGGCGCATAGCCAGTAGCAGGCATCGGCCACATCTTCCGGCTGTATGGTTGCGGCCAGCGGGGTCACCGCGATGTAGCCCTGGCGCCGTGCTTCGTATTGCTCCGCGCCCAAACCGTTTTGCAGCCACGGCGTCTCGACCATGCCGGGCCCGACTGCATTGACGCGGATTTCCGGGGCGAGCGTACGCGCCATGCCGGACGTCATTGCATTCAGTGCGCCTTTGGATGCCATATAGGCAATGCTGGAACCGATGCCCGATACCGACGCGACTGACGATATGTTGACGATGCCTGCACCCGGATTTTTTTTCATCAAGGGCGCGAACGCGCGGATCATCTGATAGGCGCCGATCACATTGACCGAATAGATATCGTGGAAGTCTTGTGCCGACAGGCCTTCCAGATCCTTGGCCGCGACGAACTTCGTGGTGCCCGCATTGTTGACCAATGCGTCGGCGCGGCCCCATTTCTCTGTGACCGCTTTTGCCAGCGCGCGGCAGTCCGCATCTTCGGCGACATTGGCTTTCATGACCAGCACATCGGCGCCCAAAGCACGGCACTCGTCGGCGACCGCGTCGGCCGGCTCGGGACTGCGCGAAAAATTGATGACCACGTTGTAACCGTTTTTGGCGAACAGACGGGCGGTGGCGGCACCGATGCCGGACGATGAACCGGTAACGACTGCAACTTTCTTGTGCATGATTTCCTTTTGGAATTAAAGTGAGGGGAAGGATTTTGGCTTGGCAATAACGGGAATTGTACTGATTGAATGGAAGCGCTGCAGGAAATGAAAGTTCGGGGCCCATCTCTTGCTTTTCCAGGAATCCGTAGATCTTCGACTCTCATATCCCGGTTTCAATCCGCCTCAAACCCGTTTCCCGATTTTGGTTTATGCTTCGATAACTCCACCGCCAAACATCCATTCCATGAACTCTTTGCCAGACGGCCTTATCGTCATTGCCAAACGCGCGTGTCCAACGTGCATGCTGGTCGAACCGCTGCTGAAAGAGTTGGCGCATGGACCGATGCCGTTGACGGTGTATGTTCAGGACGATCCTGAGTACCTGGCAGGTGTGCCGGGCGTAATCTACGACAAGATGCTTGAGACTTCGTTTCGCTTGAATACCGAATTTGTTCCGACCATCATCCGCATCGAGGGCGGCCGCGAAGTCGATCGTGCGTACGGCTGGCATCGCGGCGACTGGCAAAAAATTACCGGGCTGGACAAGCTTGGCTACGACCTTCCGGAAATACGGCCAGGATGCGGTTCGAAAACCCTGGAGCCCGGCATTGCCGAAGAACTCGCGATCCGCTTCGGCAGCGTGAAGCTTGCTTCGCGCCAGGTCGAAATCGGCGATGCGGAAGATTTGATGGAAGCCTGTTTCGAGCGGGGCTGGACCGACGGACTGCCGGTGGTGCCGCCGACCCAGGCACGCGTGGTGCGCATGTTGCAGGGAACCACGCGCGCTCCCGATGAAGTACTCGGACCGATGCCGCCCGACCTTGTGCCATGCACGGTCGAAAAGGTCGCGATCAATGCGGTGATGGCCGGCTGCAAACCTGAATACATGCCGATTGTGCTGGCTGCGGTTGAGGCGGCGCTGATCGACGAATTCGGCATGCATGGCGTACTGTGCACCACGATGTTCGTCGGACCGGTGGTCATCGTCAACGGTCCGATCGCCAAGGCAGTCGGCATGAATTCAGGTGTCAACGCGCTGGGCCAAGGCAATCGCGCCAATGCCAGCATCGGCCGGGCGCTGCAACTGGTGGTGCGCAACGTCGGCGGCGGCCGTCCCGGCGAGATCGATCGCGCGACGCTGGGCAACCCCGGAAAATACACATTCTGTTTTGCCGAGGCGGAAGACAGCGTTTGGGAACCGATGTCGGTCGAGCGCGGATTTTCGCGTGAGGCATCCACGGTGACACTGTTTCCAGGCGAAGGCGTGCAAGGGATCGTCGATCAAAAGTCGCGTACGCCGGAATCGTTGGCGCGCAGTTTTGCGCTCTGCTTGCGCGCGGTGGATCACCCCAAGCTGGCGATGGCAGGCGATGCGTTGCTGGTCGTGTCGCCGGAGCATAGCCGGGTATTCATTGAAGCCGGATGGTCCAAGGCGCGCCTGCGCGAAGAGCTGGAACGTCTGCTGCAATTGCCGGGCGACGAAATGGTTGTTGGCGCGGGCGGAATCGCAGAAGGACTTCCGGCTGCGGTAGCAGGCACGACGGTGCCGAAGTTCCGGCCCGGCGGTCTCAATATTGTTCGTGCCGGCGGTTCCGCCGGTTTGTTTTCCGCTGTCGTTGCCGGTTGGGCCGCATCCGGTCCGGTCGGTTCGACCCCAGTCACTAAGGAGATTACTGCATGACAGAATCCACCATTTTGCTCGACCCGACCGCAGAGCGTTCGCCAGTCGCGCGCGCATTGTCGGCGCGTCCGGATGCGCTCGACGGCCTGACTGTCGGGTTGCTCGATATATCGAAGGCGCGCGGCAACGTGTTCCTCGATCGTATTGCCGAGCGGCTCGACGAGCGCGGTATCAAGGTCAACCGCTATCGCAAGCCGACCTTCACCCGCGTCGCGCCGACCGCGCTCAAGCAGCAGATCGCTGCCGAGTGCAACGTGCTTGTTGAAGGCCTGGCCGACTGAGGGTCCTGTACGTCGTGCTGTATGCATGACATTGCAGATCTCGAAGGTCGTGGCATTCCGGGAGTAGGCGTTGCGTCTACCGAATTCGTGCAGGCTGCGGCAATGCAGTCCAAGGCGCTCGGCATCGATCCGGCGATGGTGTTCGTTCGCCATCCGATCCAGGACCGCAGCGACGAGGAGATGCGCGCGCTGGCTGACGAAGCAATCGAACAAATATTGCAGGCGGTTACCAAGAACTGAACCAGGCTGTCCTGTAGCGGGCTTCGGGATGTGTAATGCATCCCGGAGCCCGTTTTTTATTTTCACCGGCTTTTCAATCCAACCGGGAATACACGCATGAGCGCATCGCAATCGATTCATTTACCCGCAGTGGATCGCGTGCTGGTGTGGCCTGCGGTGGCAGCGTTGACCGATGTGCATGGCAGGACGCTTCTGCTCGCGGCGGTGCGCGATGAACTGGCGATGCATCGTGGAAGCGGCCGCGCGGTGACCGATGACGATCTTGTCGACGGCATCGAAAAGCGCGTGCTGACGAATGTGACGCCATCGCTGCGCCGCGTGTTCAACCTGACCGGAACCGTGCTGCACACCAACCTCGGACGCGCGCCGCTGCCGCCGGAGGCGATTGAGGCGATGGTGCAGGTCGCAAGCGGCGCATCCAACCTGGAATACGACCTCGTGACCGGCAAGCGCGGCGACCGCGACGATCATGTCGAAAACTGGCTGCGGCGCCTTACCGGTGCGGAAGCCGCGACGGTGGTAAACAACAATGCTGCCGCCGTGCTGCTGGTATTGAACACATTAAGCCAACGCAAGGAAGTGATCGTATCGCGTGGGGAGTTGATCGAAATCGGCGGTGCGTTCCGTCTACCTGCGATCATGGCGCGGGCCGGCTGCAAGCTGCGCGAGGTTGGCACCACCAACCGCACCCACACGCGAGATTATGCGGAAGCGATCGGGCCAAAATCGGCGCTGCTGCTGAAGGCGCATACCAGCAATTATCGAATCGAAGGCTTTACCAGCGCACCGGACGAACGGGAACTGGCGGCGCTTGCCGGCACGAACGGTCTGCCGTTCGTGGTCGATCTCGGCAGCGGCACGCTGATCGATCTTGCGCGTTTTGGGCTACCGCACGAACCGACGCCGGCGGAGACGCTGGCAAACGGAGCGGACCTGGTGACTTTCAGCGGCGACAAACTGCTCGGCGGACCGCAGGCGGGAATTATTGTCGGACGCGCCGATCTGGTGGCGATGATCAAGAAAAATCCGATGAAGCGTGCGATGCGTTGCGACAAGCTGACCATCGCCGCACTCGGCGCGGTGCTCAAACTGTACGGAAATCCGGAGCGTGTCATGCAAAGCGTTCCTGCTATTCGCCTCCTGGCACGCGGCGAGGATGAGATTGAAGCATTGGCACGGCGCCTAAGGCCGGTAGTGGCGGCGTGGCTCGGACAACATGCAAGCGTCGATATCGCATCAGTACAAAGCCAGATCGGCAGCGGTTCGCTGCCGGTCGATCTGCTGCCCAGTTTCGCGCTGCGCATCACCGCACCGGGCGCAAAACGGTCGTCGGGAAAAACGCTGGATCGGATTGCGAGTGCGTTTCGCGCGCTGCCGGTCCCGGTGATCGGCCGCATATCGGATGGTGCGTTTTTACTCGACCTGCGCTGCCTTGAAGATGAAGCCGGTTTCGCGGCCGGGTTCCGGCTTCCTGTTTCGTTATGATCGTCGCCACCGCAGGCCATGTCGATCATGGCAAGACCAGCCTGATCAAGGCGCTGACCGGCATCGACACCGATCGCCTGGAAGAAGAAAAGCGGCGCGGCATGTCGATCGATCTGGGATTTGCATACGCTGATTTCGGCGGCGATGCCTCGATAGGTTTTGTAGATGTGCCGGGTCATGAAAAATTCGTGCGCAACATGCTGGCAGGCGTTGCGGCGATCGACTTTGCATTGCTGATCGTTGCGGCGGATGACGGTCCGATGCCGCAAACGCTTGAACATCTTGCGATCCTGGATTTGCTCGGCGTGTCGCACGGTGCAGTGGCGCTGACCAAGATCGATCGCGTGCCGCAGGAGCGGATTGCGCAAGCAAAGCTGGAGATCGCGGCGCTGCTTGCGCAGACGACATTGCGCAATGCGTCCGTGTTCCCGGTTGCGGCAACCACAGGAGAGGGCGTCGATGCACTGCGCGAATACCTGGCGGCGGCGCATCGCGCGCTCGGACAGCGGCCGGCGAACGGCAACTTCCGCATGGCGGCGGATCGCTGTTTCTCACTGGCCGGCACCGGACTTGTGGTCACCGGCGCGGTGTTTTCCGGAATGGTGCAAATTGACGACCAAGTGGTGATTTCACCGCATGGAACTTCAGCACGGGTACGCGGCATTCACGCCATGAATCAGCTGACTGAAATGGCCGGCGCGGGCCAGCGCTGCGCCCTCAATCTTGCAGGAGCCGACCTGAAGCGGATCGATATCGTCCGCGGCGACTGGATCGTTGCGCCTCCAGCGCATGCGCCGACTGCACGCATCGATGTGCAAGTCCGCGTATGCGCGTCGGAGTCGCGTCCGTTGCGGCATTGGATGCCGGTCCATCTGCATATCGGCGCGGCGTCGCTCAACGCGCGGATTGCGCCGATGGAGGGACGTGCAATCGCACCTGGCGCAAGCGGATTGGCGCAACTGGTGCTGGATGCGCCGGTTGGCGCAGTGCGTGGCGACCGGTTCATTTTGCGCGATCAATCGGCACGTCGCACGATCGCGGGCGGAATGGTGCTTGATCCATTCGGGCCGGCGCGCGGCAGGTCCAAGCCGGACCGGCTTGTGCAGCTTGCTGCGATGGCGCAGCCCGTGCCTGCAAATGCGCTGGCTGCATTGCTTAACGCGGAACCCGCAGGAGTAAACCTGGATCGGTTCGACAGAGTCTGGAACCTGACGCCCCATGAAGCGCAAGCGTTGCGTCAAACCCAGTCGCTCAAGACGGTGGTCACCAGTGAAGGCGTGCTCGGCATCGCACTGCATCACTGGACTGCATTATGCGACCGGATAAGCGGCATACTCCGGGACTGGCACGCAGAGCACCCGGAGAGCCTGGGTCTTACCGAGCCTGCGCTTGCCGCAAAACTTGAATCAAGGATGAATCCGGAGACGTGGCGGACAGCGATCAGGTCGTTGATCGAACGGCAGATCGTCGCGCGTGATGGCCTGAATCTGCACATGCCGGAACATCGCGCGACGCTGTCCGAGACCGATCAGGCCTTTCTCGAAAAAATATCCGGTGCGCTGCAAGTTGCCGGCATTCGCCCGCCGATCGTCGGTGAACTGGCAAAGATGCTCGACGTCGAATTGCCGGTATTGATCCCGTTTCTCGAACGTGCCGGCAGTTCCGGTCATCTGGTGCGCGTTGCGAAGAACCGATTCTTCTTGCCGGAGACCGTGACCGAACTGACGCAGATTGCCGTATTGCTGGCAAGCGAATCGATGGATGGTACGTTCGATGCGGCGCAATTTCGCGATCGGTCCGGTATCGGACGCAATCTGACGATTGAAGTGCTGGAGTTTTTCGACCGGGCTGGTGTGACGCGGTTCGGAGGAGGCAGGCGCAGTATGGCTGCGCCGGATTCGTACTGGACCGGGAATTCCTGAAAAAACGCACCGTCATTCCGAAGAGCATGGCGACGAGGAATCTGGAACCCATCCCGTTTTGGTAAAGATCGATATGTACGAATAAGCCTTCACCGGCGCAGCGCTTACTATTGGCCTGCTTCTGTCGGGACGAGTCTATTGAACAATTTATAGGAGAAGTCACGTGTGGTGGACACAAAGCTGGATAACGATTCAGGGGGAATTTTCAGATCTGGGCGATCCGTCGGACGTCACCCGGGTCTGTGTTCGGCTTCTGGTGGCGCTTGCTCTCGGCGCTCTGCTTGGCTATGAACGCGAATCGGCAGGCGCTGCTGCGGGACTCCGTACCCACATGCTGGTATCGCTCGGTTCTGCACTCTTCATACTGGTTCCCTTCCAGGCCGGCATGTCGCTGGAAGACATCTCCAGAGTGTTGCAGGGAGTGACGGCAGGCATCGGATTCTTGGGCGCTGGCGCCATTATCAAACTCAGGAACGAAGACATTAAGGGGCTGACGACGGCGGCAGGCATTTGGCTGACCGCTGCAGTGGGCATTGCGGCTGGGATGGGACTGGAGGCCACTGCAATTCTCAGCGCCCTGTTCGGGTGGATTGTTCTTTCATTGCTGCGACTGCCCAAAACTAAATAGGGGCTACACTACAGATAAAGAGATGCCTATGTAGCTCCTTCTGTTTACTTGCTTCAATGTGGTGCGAAAAATATCGTTGGCGTACTGCTTCTGAAAACAATGCGATAACATCGAAAAGCCCGCACTAGGCGGGCTTTCTTTTCTATTGGTATCGCCAAGCCTCAATCGAAATCAAACAGTTCCCCGAGAAAACCTTTGCGTTTCTTCTTGTAGTGGCCATGCAGCGGATAATCATGGGACTGCTGCGGATATCTAAATTCTTCAGGTGGGCGTTGCTGCCCTTGATATGAGTCATTTCGCACTTGTTGCGGAACCGGCTGAGGGACAACCTCCGCGGATTTGTCGATGATCTTGTCCAGCTCCCCGCGATCCAACCAGACACCACGACAGTTCGGGCAGTAATCAATCTCAATCCCTTGACGCTCCGACATTACAAGTTTGACGTTACTACACACAGGACAGTCCATACATTAATCCTTTTTAATCAGCAGAGAACGAATACATCACTCTAAAACGTGACATTGCTACAAACGTATATAAAGGAACAAAGAGATAAAACAATAGGTTTTTGAAAACATCCATTTGTCGGGCGAGTTGGGCAATATTTTACTTTCCTTGAAAATGACAGCTTTACAGTATCAGCTCAGTAGGCCGTTCTTATAGTTTATCTCTATCTTTCAAACAACTTGACCCTTGCCATGTAGGATCGCTCAACCAATAGATTGGCCGTGTCGGCATTGGCGCCCGGCGCGACCGACAATCCCGGCGTCAGCAACGAGGCGAACGTAATCAGCACTACATCGGAGAAATATTTTTCTCATCTTTTACTTCCACTGAACATAAAATTATCGATGCCGACCAGCACGGCAAGTTCCTCTGGTTTTTTCTGAAATACGGTTCGCATCCCGAATTTTTATCTATTAGTTGCATTCGATTTTTGCCGGGATGCATTTTCGTTTTGCCGCTCGCTCTGTAGCAAGATTGTTCAGCTGCTGCGATAATCCGAAGCAACGGAAGGGAAGCGTATCCCGGTGGAGCGCCCGGACTTCAAATCCGGCGAGGCGCGCTTAGCGTGCCTGGTGGGTTCGACTCCCACTCCTTTCCGCCAATTTTCGATATATTTACCTCCGCCGGGGTATTTTTACAAGTGTATTGGTGCAGTGCGATATGCACACTGATGAGAGATGCAGTGTCTTGGTCATGGCGAATTGAAAAAACAATCCGTTTTTTTGAAAATGATGAAATTTCATGTTCTCTGTACCATATTTCCTTATGTTATCCTTCAATAACCAAAAAATACCGCATTCACTAAAAAGTTGATAAAGATGATAAATTTCAAAAATAAAGTCGCCATAGTCACCGGCGCGGGAGGCGGCCTCGGGCGTACTCATGCACTCGAATTGGCGCGGCGCGGCGCACGCGTCATCGTCAACGATCTCGGTGGCGCGACCGATGGGTCGGGCGGTTCCAGCGAAGCCGCGGAAAAGGTCGTGGCCGAAATCCGTGAATTGGGCGGCGACGCGCAGGCCAACGGTGCGAGCGTGGCGGATCGCGCCGGCGCCGCCAATCTGATCAAACAGGCGATCGACGCGTACGGCCGAATCGACATCCTGATCAACAACGCCGGCATTTTGCGCGACAAGAGCTTTACGAAGATGGAGCTGGATGATGTGCAAATGGTTCTCGATGTGCATCTGATGGGTTCTTTCAACTGCACCAAGGCGGCGTGGCCGTTCATGCTTGAGCAGAATTACGGACGTATCGTGATGACGACGTCGCCGTCGGGCCTGTATGGAAATTTCGGCCAGGCCAATTACGGCGCCGCGAAAATGGGACTGGTCGGCCTGATGAATACCTTGCGTATCGAAGGCGCGAAAAAGGATATTCGCATCAACAGTATTTCGCCGGTGGCCGCAACCCGCATGACGGAAAACCTGATGCCGCAGGAGATGCTCGACCAGCTCGCTCCCGAAACAATCACCGCCGGCGTGATTTATTTATGCAGCGATGACGCGCCCAGCGGCGTTATCCTGCAGGCGACAGGCGCGCGCTACAGCGTCGCGGCGATGATGGAAGCGCCGGCGGTCGACCTGAGCGACAACCCGACTGCCGAAGCGATCAAGGAAAACTGGAAAAAAATCAGCGACCTGAGCGCGGCACGTCCGCGCTTCTGAACCAATGACCGTTCCGTCCATAAACATCGGCGATGAAAGCCGATTCTTCAGCTATCCCAATGCCCGAGCGCCGGATCGCCGGCGCACGGTCAGTTCAAGCGGCGTCAATCTGGCGGTGTATGAATGGGGTGATTTAACCGCCACGCCGCTGATCCTGATCCACGGCGCTTTCGATTTTGCGCGCACCTACGACGTATTCGCGCCGCTGCTTGCCGATGCCGGATACCGCGTCGTGTCGTGGGACCATCGCGGTCACGGCGATTCGGAGCATGCTGCATTGTATAGCTGGGTCGCCGATGAACGCGACATGCTGGCGGTGGTCGATTCAACCACGCGCGAGCCTTGTCTCGCCGTCGGCCACAGCAAGGGCGGCTCCATGCTGGCCCATGCAATCCAGGCGCTGCCGCATCGTTTCACGCGCTTCGTGTCGATCGACGGCCTGCCGTTTCGCAGTCCGCATTCCGATGCCGCCAAGCGAGAGCGCAAGCGCGTGTTTCGCGACGAGATCAACGACTGGCTCGATCATCGGCGTACCGCATCGACACTGACGCGCAAGCCCGGAACGCTCGAAGACCTGGCGAAGAGACGTGCCCGCATGAACCCGCGTCTGAGCCATGAATGGCTATGCTACCTGGTGACGCTGGGAGCGCGGAAGGACGACGACGGCTGGCGCTGGAAAATCGATCCATCTATGCGCATGGGCGGCATCGGACCGTTCCGTTCGCGCTGGATGACCGACCGGTTGCCGGGCTTTCCGATTCCGATGCTGGCGATCTTCGGCACCATCGAAGAAACCATGGGGTGGGGTGTCAAGCCGGGCGACCTTGCGCCTTATCTTCCGCCGTCGACGCATATCGAAGTCATGCAAGACACTGGCCACTTCATTCATATAGAGCGGCCGGACCAGACCGCGCGATTGATACTCGATTTTTTCAAAACATGATTCAATATCTTTTGCACAATCGCATCTGGCTCGCGCTTCATCGCCTCAAGCAAGAGCCCGGCCGGCCGTTGCTGCTGCTGCACGGACTCGGCGAATGCTCGCCGAGCGAGCTGCCGCCGGAGTACGCGGACTGGCCCGGACCGGTATATGCGCTGGACTTTACCGGACACGGCCTGTCGACCGTGCCGCAGGGCGGCGGATACACCTGCGAACTGTTGATGGCCGATGCCGACGCAGCGCTGGCCGCGCTCGGCGAGGCAACCATCGTCGGACGCGGACTCGGCGCGTATATCGCGCTGCTGCTTGCGGGTGCGCGTCCAGCCGTGGTGCGCGGCGTGATACTGCGTGACGGTTCCGGATTGGCCGGCGGAGGTGCGAGCGGCCGCAGTCCTTATATTCCGGTGATCGACACGCAACAGCTTGCGCCGCCCGACCCGTATGCCATCGCAGACCTGGCGACCGATGCCCGGCCGCCAAGCTATTCGACCAGCTATGCATTGCTCGCCGAACAGGAATCGGGCTTGGTGCGTCCGGTCATGGTGTGCGCACGCGAGCATCCGGAATGGCTGACGGCCGTGATCAATGCGCTCGGCGTCGAAACCGTTGCAGTGCCGGAAGCCCTCGACGAGTACCGGCGGCTGCCGTATATCGCGGCTGAGTAGCCGCCGATGGCCTTCGGTAAATCAGACGTAGCGGCAGGCGACGCCCCGGAAATTACCGAAGACAGTTACCGAGCGCAGGTTCAAACCGACTTGCCGCGCAACTATGCGGTCAGTCTGGCGCATGGCATGTTCGGCATGACCGGTTTCCGTCTCATCAATGCGCCGACATTCGTGCCGGCTTATATCTTTCTGCTGTCCGGTTCTGAAATTGCGGTCGGCGCGGCGCTCGCATCCCAGCATTTCGGCTCCGCACTGACCGCCATCTGGGGCGCGACGCTGATCGAGCACCGCAAGCGCGTGCTTCCGGTGGGGAATGTGGTCGGCATGCTGTTGCGCGCGCAATTGCTCGGCCTGGCAATCACCGGCTATTTCCTGGCCGGCGAATGGGCATTGATCACAGCCTGCCTGTTTCTCGGCCTGTTCGGCTTGTTCAACGGCATGCAATCGGTGATCTTCCATTTCCTGTTGTCGAAAGTGATTCCCGTCTATCAGCGCGGCCGCTTGACCGGGATGAAGAATTTTCTCGGCGGCCTGTCGGCTGCGGCGGTCGCCTTTTTAGGCGGCAAGTATCTGGTCCAGACCAATGCGTTCGGCAACGGCTATGCCAGCACCTTCATGGCGGCATTCATCCTCACCAGCCTCGGTTTGATTGCGCTGTCGTTCATGCGTGAACCGGAGCCGCCGCAAGTCCGCGCGCCGTCCAGGTTGTGGAGCCGGGTCCGTGAATTGCCCGCGCTGCTGCGCTCCGATCACGCTTTTACCTACTTCTTCGTGGCGCGCGCCCTGGCATCGCTTGGCATGGCGGCGGTGCCGTTTTATGCGCTGTATGCGGGCAAATGGATCGGCTTGTCCGGTGTGAATCTCGGCTATCTGTCGCTGGCATTCCTGCTGGCCCAGACCATGAGCAACCTGGGCTGGGGCTGGATCGCGGACCGGCGCGGCAATCGGCTGGTTTTTCTGCTCAGCGTCGGACTGTGGCTGATTGCGGCAGCGGGGCTGATGATGAGTCAGACGCTGCCGGTATTCCTGCTGGTGTTTTGCGGACTTGGCGCGGGGCTCGGCGGCTTCCAGATTGCTTCGCAAAACATGGTTTTCGAATTCGGCAATCGAGATGATTTGCCGATGCGAATCGCGGTCTCGGATACGGCATCGTATCTGATGATGGCGGCCGGCCCGCTGCTGGGCGGGTTCGTCGCGCATCATTACAGTTACTCAAGCATGTTTTTACTGGTGATAGGGGTAAAGCTGGCGGCGCTGATGCTGGTTGGGCTGCTGGTGTCGGAACCGAGGCGTTTATCGGTTGCACGTCGCTGATTTTCACGCGTCATCACCACGGCCATTCGCCGCTTATGGAAGCGGCCGTGTTCGCAAGCGAGGAGCGGGAAGAAACCGCCAAGCTTTCCCTGCCGCCGCGTGGGCATAATCCGCGCATGCTGAATCAAAGTCAGGTCGACGAGCCCAACGCATATTCCAGCTTGACGAATAAATCCAATTAACGCATCCAAAGGAAAGTCCCATGCCCAGGTTCGCCGCCAATCTCACCATGATGTTCAATGAAGTGCCGTTTCTTGAGCGCTTTTCAGCGGCGGCGCAGGCCGGCTTTGAAGCGGTCGAGTTCCTGTTTCCATACGACTATCCGGCGGCTGAGATTGCACATCAATTGAACATCAACCGATTGCGCAACGTGCTGTTCAACATGCCGCCGGGTGATTTTGCCGCGGGTGAGCGCGGCATTGCATCGTTGCCCGGCCGGGAAGAAGAATTCCGCGCCGGCGTTGCGCAGGCAATTGCCTATGCGACCGAGTTCGGCACGCCGCACCTGCATGTAATGGCCGGCCTGCTGCCGGACGGTGCGGACCCGGCGCTGCACCGCGCTACCTATATCGATAGCCTGCGGTACGCCGCAACGGAAACAGGCAAGCATGGCATCACGCTGCTGATCGAACCGATCAACACCCGCGACATGCCGCGCTATCTGCTCAACACCCAGGCTGATGCCCATGCCATCCGCGCGCAGGTCGGCGCGAGCAATTTAAAAGTGCAGATGGATTTTTATCATGTGCAGATCATGGAAGGCGATATCGCAATGAAAGTGCGGCAGTATCTGCCGCATATCGGCCATATCCAGATTGCCGGTGTGCCTGAACGCAATGAGCCAGATACCGGCGAGGTGAATTATGCCTATCTGTTTCGTTTGCTCGATGAACTCGGCTACGACGGCTGGCTGGGTTGCGAATACCGCCCGGCCAAGGGTACGCGGGAAGGTTTGGGCTGGCTGCTGGAGGCGGCGTCAATTCAAGGCCCTTGACGAATTCCAGGCAATATCAGTTAGAGGCAAATGAAATCCGCTTTCCTGGCGGTTGCGCGCTGCTAGTGGGTCACTTGGTAATGAAATCGGCATCGAGATTCGAGATAAAAGAAGTCGGGCGGAAAGGCGCAGCGCGTTTCGCCATGCACCTCTCGCGGTGTTCCCTTCGAAAACGCAAGGCGGTTTTTCCTTCGTGGGCGCTTGCCGGGTTTCGCCCCGGCGGGCGAGGTACTTTCTTTTGCGTCGCCAAAAGAAAGTACCCAAAGAAAAGGCGACCCTACAAAGCGCCCTGCGGGTTCCCGTAACATTGCCGGTCAACGCGGGAAGCGAAACGAACTCGCTACGCTCAGACATGTTTCGCTTCTTTATCCGCGCTGACCGGCAATGTTACGGCGCTTCGCCAAGGGTAGAACGTCAACATCAAAGTCAACATCAACACCATGTCAGCGGACTGGCGAGAGGCGCCATGCTTCTCCCCCATTTTTCCATCTCAATGCCAATTTCATTGCCAAGTGACCCACTAGACGACCTTAGCGATGTGGATGGCCTGCACGCCATTGCAGCTTTCGAGACGTAATCGCAACCGGCAAAACCAACGGCTCTCAGCGATGCCTGATGCAGCCGGCTGCGATCCATGAATTAGAAGGCAAGCCGCAAGCCGGGCAACGGCCACATTGCTGCCGCGCGGCCTTGTCCGTGATCAAAATTCATTGATGGCGCATTTGATTTTTTGTAATGAATCAACCGTCAAATGACCCGAAAAATTAATCCTTGATGCATCTTAGAATAATGGGTATGATTTATTTAACGAACTGGCAACCCCCTGCCGAAAGCTGGGGCGCATGGTTCGATAACTAAAACGTACAGCCAAAATACCGCTTGTCCTGACAGTAATGGCAGGGCTGCAAGCACGGGTATTACTCATACCCAAGGTAATTAGAGCAGTGGAGGAGACAAATTGGATTCCATGCATTATGAAATGGGGGATACGGTATGTTCTGTGAAGTATCTTTTCGCCGAGCATGCCGTTGGTCTGGTTGTGGTCGAACCGGGCATTGACTTACGTCCAGGCGACCCCGGCTGATGCACGCCTACATCCTTCGGCGCCTGCTCGCGCTTCTCCCGACGGTGTTCTTTGCCAGCGTGATCGTGTTTGCCATCGTGCGCATGGTCCCCGGCGACGTCATCGATATGATGATGAGCCAGAACGATATTGCCGCCAACTCCCTGGGTCGCGATGAACTGATTCACACACTCGGCTTCGACCGCCCGATGTGGGAGCAGTATTTCCGCTGGACCGGCGCCATCCTGTTGCATGGCGACTTCGGCAACTCTCTCTGGCAAGGCACCCCGGTGCTCGACATGATCATGGCGCGCGTGCCCGCCACCTTCTCGCTCGGCGTCATGGCAATGATCATCGCACTGTCGATCGCACTGCCCATCGGCGTGTACTCGGCGATTCGCCAGGACACCGGCGGCGACTATATCGCCCGCTCGTTCTCGATCCTCATGCTGGCCGTGCCCAGCTTCTGGCTCGGCACCATGATCATGGTGTTCCCGTCGATCTGGTGGGGCTGGTCGCCGGAAGTCAACTATGTACCGTTCCTGCTCGACCCGATTCAGCACATCAAGCAGATGCTGGTGCCGGCCATCATCCTCGGCATGGGGCTGTCGGCCATCACCATGCGCCTGACCCGCACCATGATGCTTGAAGTGCTGCGCCAGGACTACATCCGCACCGCCTGGGCCAAGGGCCTCAATGAACCGCTGGTGGTGCTGCGCCACGCCTTGCGCAACGCCATGATCCCGGTGGTTACGCTGATCGGCCTGCAGGCGCCGCTGCTGATCGGCGGCGCGGTCGTCATCGAACAGATCTTCGTGCTGCCCGGCATGGGCTTGCTGCTGCTCGATTCGGTCCAGCAGCGCGACTATCCCGTCATCACCGGCATCTTTCTCATCACCGGCGTGGCCGTCATGCTGATCAACCTGCTGGTGGACCTGAGTTATGGCTTGTTTGATCCGAAAGTGAGGCACCGTTGATGGCAAGTACGGCCGAATCCCTGACAATCGATGTCAAGCGGGCATCGCAACCGCCCGCACGGCGTTCCGGCGTGTTCATCAGCACCGGGCGCTTCCTCAAGCGGCTGTTTCGCGACAAGCCGCTGGGCGCCGTCGGCGCGGTGATCTGCCTGATCTTCCTGTTTTGCGGCATCTTCGCCGATGTCATCGCGCCCTACGGCATGAATGAAATCAAGTTGACCAGCCGCCTGAAGGCGCCGTCCTGGGACCATCTGTTCGGCACCGACAACCTGGGGCGCGACCTGTTCTCGCGCAGCCTGTACGGCGCGCAGATCTCGGTGATCATCGGCCTGGCCGCCGCCACGCTGGCGACCTGCATCTCGGTCATTATCGGCATCATGAGCGGCTATCTCGGCGGCAAGTTCGACATGATCGTGCAGCGCATGGTCGATGCGTGGATGAGCTTTCCCGACCTCATCGTGCTGATCGTCGTGGCTGCCGTGCTGGGTCCGGGCACCTGGCAAATCATCGGTCTGCTTGGCCTGGTGCTGGGCATCGGCGGCTCGCGCATCATCCGCAGCGCGGTCGTGTCGGTGCGCGAGAACATGTATGTGCATGCGGCGCAATCGATCGGCGCTTCCACCGCGCGCATTCTGTGGCGCCATATCCTGCCCAATGTGCTGCCGGCGGTGATCGTGCTGTTCACCACGCGGGTGGGTACCGTGATTCTGGCCGAGTCCACCCTGTCGTTTCTCGGCTACGGCGTGCCGCCGCCGGCGCCGACCTGGGGCGGCATGCTCTCGGGCAGCGGGCGAACCTTCATGTTCCAGGGGCCGTGGCTGGTGATTTTTCCGGGGCTGTGCCTGACGCTGGTGGTGTATGGCGTCAACGTGTTCGGCGATGCATTGCGAGATCTTCTCGACCCGCGCATGCGCGGATCGAAGTAGGCGGATGCGCAAACGCGCATGCAAATGATTGTATCCATGATCAAGAAGAACTATTTTAAGGAGAGACAGATGCAGACGTTTCAATTCAAAGGAAAATCCCGCGCACTGGCGGCGGGCGTGGCGCTGGCGCTGTCAGCCGGCGGCGCGGCGGCGCAGGCCGAAGCTCCGAAGTACGGCGGCAGCCTTGAAATCGGCACCGTGTACGTTCAAATATCGGCGCTGTCATGGGATCTGGCCGATTGGAACTGGAAACAGAACCATGACACCGGGCAGTTTTACGAACACCTGTTCGCCGCAGATTTATCGCAGGCCAAGCGACTTGGCGGCAAGCATTCATTTGTTGCGGACGCATGGCTGCCGAGCGATGCGATTCGCGGCGAGCTGGCCGAGAGCTGGAAATGGACCGATCCGCTGACGCTGGAAATCAAGATGCGCAAGGGCGTGAAGTTCCCGGCCAAGGCCGGCGTGATGGCCGAGCGCGAGTTGGTCGCCGAAGACGTGGTGTACAGCTTCGAGCGCATGGAAAAGAGCCCGAAAAAGATTCCGACCTATTTTGACCATGTGGAGAAAATATCGGCGCCGGACAAGCATACGGTGGTGATGAAGTTCAAGAATTTCAATGCGGAGTGGGACTATCGCTTCGGATGGGGTTATTACTCCGGGATCATGCCCAAAGAGGTGGCTACCGCCGGTGCCGGAAACTGGAAGAACGTCAACGGCACCGGTCCGTTCATGTTGACGGATTTCGTGCAGGGCAATTCAAACACCTATACCAAGAACCAGGTCTATTGGGGCAAGGACAAGATCGGCGGCAAGGAATACAAGTTGCCGTTCGTCGACAAGGTGACGTATCGCACCATCAAGGATGAAGCAACCCAGGATGCGGCGCTGCGTACCGGCAAGCTCGACATTCTTGAGCTGGTTCGCTGGCAACGAGTCGATGAGCTGAAGAAGAGTGCGCCGCAGTTGAAGTGGAACAGGTGGCTCAGCACCAACGGCCAGTTCCTGTCGATGCGGGTCGACACCAAGCCGTTCGACGATATCCGCGTTCGCCGCGCGCTCAACATGGCGGTCGACAAGCAGGCGATCGTCAAGGAGTACTACAACGGCAATGCCGAGTTGTTCAGTTATCCGCAGAGCCCGGACTATCTTGGCTACTTCGAGCCGCTGGAAGCAATGCCTGCCGCGGTCAAGGAACTGTTCACCTATGATCCTGCGAAAGCCAGGAAGCTCCTCGCCGAAGCCGGCTATCCGAAAGGATTCAGTTTCAAGGTTCAGGTCTGCTCCTGCCAACCGGACCATATGGAGCTGTTGCCGCTTGTCGCAGCCTATCTGGAACAAGTCGGCGTGAAACTGGAAATCCAGACCATGGAGTACGGCGCATTCCTGTCGGCGATGACCAGCAAGAAGAACGAGCCTGGCTATTTGATGAACAACGGCTACACCAATCCGACCACCACGATACGCAAGAGCTTCGTGACAAAACAGGTCTGGAATCCATCGCAATGGTCCGACGCCGAGTACGACAAGAAAATGGACGCGGTATATCTTGAGCGCGACGAGCAGACCCGCCAGCGCATGCTCAAGCTGATGACGCGCGAGATTCTGGAAAAGGCGCCGTACCTCTGGCTGCCGACGCCGTATCTGTACACCGCATGGTGGCCGTGGGTCAAGAACTACGGCGGCGAGCTGCGTGCCGGTGCGGTAAAGCCGGGTCCGATCTATGCGCGGATTTGGGTCGATCAGGATATGAAGAAAAAGATGGGGTTCTGATTTGATGCATTGTCTTCAACAGAAGAACCGGACGCCGGGTCGGATAGCAAGGAAACCAACAAGATGAGCGCACCCATCCTGCAGGTGAAAAATTTGACGACCCGGTTCCGCACCGAACGCGGCATGGTCACGGCGGTTGACCAGGTATCGTTCGATGTGGCGCCCGGCGAGACGCTTGCCATTGTCGGCGAGTCGGGGTCAGGCAAAAGCGTTACCGCGCTGTCGATATTGCGCCTGATTCCGGATCCGCCCGGCAAAATTGAAAGCGGCGAAATCCTGTTCGATGGGCAGGACCTGCTGAAGATGAGCGATGCCAAAATCCGTTCCATCCGGGGTAATAGCATCGCAATGATTTTTCAAGAACCGATGTCGTCGATGAACCCGGCGCTGACGGTGGGTATGCAGATCGCGGAACCGATCAATCTGCATCGCCGCACGCCGTGGAACAAGGCGCTGGAAATGGCGCGCGGCCTGCTGGGCAAGGTCCAGATACCTGATCCGGCCAGCAGGGTGACCGCGTATCCGCACCAGTTTTCAGGCGGCATGCGTCAGCGCGGCATGATTGCGATGGCGCTTGCTTGCGAACCGAAGCTGATCATCGCGGACGAGCCGACCACCGCACTGGATGTAACGGTGCAAGCGCAGATTCTGGATTTGCTCAAGGATCTGGCCAGTAATTCGAATACCGCATTGATATTGATTACGCATGATCTCGGCGTGGTGGCCCGTTACGCGGATCGGGTCGCGGTCATGTACGGCGGACGCATTATCGAGACGGCGCCGGCCAGGGAGTTGTACGCGAACCCGAAACATCCGTATACCCGCGGCCTGATGGCATCGGTGCCGCGCATCGATGGCGACACCAGCCGACCGCTGATTCCGATCGAAGGACAGCCGCCCGACCTGGCTTCGCTGCCGGATGGTTGCGCCTTCATGCCGCGCTGCAAGCAGGCAACCGAACAATGCCGCACCACCAAGCCGTCGCTGCGGCAGGTGAGCGAGTTCCACTTCAAGGCTTGTCTTATCGATGATTAATACACCATCCGCGGCCATGCGGTCCAACGGCAGCAATACCGATGAAATCCTGCGTGTCGAAAACCTGCAGGTGCACTTTCCGGTCACCAAGGGCATCGTGTTTCAGAAACAGGTTGCATCGGTCAAGGCAGTCGACGGCGTATCGTTCACTCTCAGGCGCGGCGAAACGCTGGGGCTGGTCGGCGAGAGCGGCTGCGGAAAATCGACTACCGGGCTGGCCGTGATCCACATGCTGGCAGCCACCGGCGGGCGGATCCTGTTCGAAGGCGACGACATCACCACCTTCGACAAATCGCAAGTGAAGGCCTTTCGCCGCCGGGTGCAGATGGTGTACCAGGACCCGTACGGCTCGCTCAATCCGCGCATGACGGTGGCCGACATCATCGGCGAGCCGCTCGAAGTGCATGGGCAGGATAAGGACAACGCAAAGTACCGTGCGCGGATCTCGGAACTGCTCGACCTGGTCGGGCTGGCGCCGTACATGGCGGATCGCTATCCGCATGAGTTTTCCGGAGGACAACGCCAGCGCATCGGCATCGCGCGGGCGCTGGCGCTGGAACCGAGCCTGATCGTCTGCGACGAGCCGGTGTCGGCATTGGACGTGTCGATCCAGGCGCAGGTGGTCAACGTGTTCATGGGCCTGCAGCGCCGTCTCGGGCTGACGTTTATTTTCATTGCGCACGACCTGGCGGTGGTGCGGCATATCAGCGACCGGATCGCGGTGATGTACCTGGGTCGCATCGTCGAGATCGCCACGCGTGACGAGCTGTACAAGAACCCGCTGCATCCGTACACGATTGCACTGCTGTCGGCGGTACCGGTGGCCGACGTGGAAGCGGAGTCGAAACGGGCGAGGGTGATCGTCAAGGGCGAAGTGCCGAGCGCGCTCAATCCGCCGTCAGGCTGCCGTTTCCATCCGCGCTGCCCGATGGCGATGGACAAATGCAAGACCGAGATGCCTGCATTGGTCGATCAGGGCGGGGGACGGGTGGTTGCATGTCATTTGCATGCGTAGCGGCCGAATTTCTTGACCGTTGAGGATTCAGTAGGGAGTCTCAGGCCGGCCATTCAGCCGATCAGGTTCCTATGACGGCGCCGAAAATATTCCGAGAAACAAGGGACGCACATACAATTCGTCCGCATTGTCGACGTTGGCTTCCGGCACCCAGCGCTCAAGTCCCTCCGATGCGTTGATCATGCTGCTGATCAGCAGCGCCGCCAACGATTGATCCTGCGTCCTGATCGAACCGTCCTTCATGCCTTCGACCAGGAAACCGACGAACCGCTCGGCAAGCTGATTCATGGTTCTCAGCTTTTCATGGCGCAACGCCTCAGGCAACGCGCTCCATGCAGATACGCGAAGCAATGGCCCCTGATCCGATAGCTGGTAACGTACCAGCGAGCGGGATACCGCACATAAACGATCCCAGCCGGAGCCGGGATTTTCGGTTGCGGCTTTTTGCATGTTCCGGATCACTGCAAACGTTCGCTCGAAACACTCCGAGATCAGGTCTTCCTTGTTGTCGTTATGGTGATAAAAGGAACCCTTGGTGACATTCAGCAGCGCCGATATTTTTTCGACCGATGCGCCGCGATAGCCCTGTTCGTTGACCAGTATCGACGCTGCCCTCAGGAACGCCTCGCGGGTTAAGTCGGCTTTGTCCTGCATCGCGGGGGCGCGCAAGCCAAGATCGGAAAAAGGAGTCCACTGCGATGCGGGCCCAGCAATACCCTCGATCAAAATGTCGCTCACCCGATTCGCCACCTGCAAATAGTCGTCCGGCTCGTAACGGAAGGTCCAGGTACGAGCCCATGTCATCAGCGAAAGCAGCAGATGGGTGCGGGCGCTGAGTATCTTGCGATCATGCGATTTTCGATCGCCTTCGGTAAGCAGTTCGCGCACGCGCCGGAACATCGCGGTATACGCTTCGTAAATAATTCCGAGGTGCGGCTCGGTCAGCACGCGGATATCGCTGAAAAGCATCAGGTCGGCACGCCGGTTGGATGCGATATCGGACAGCAACGCGAACGAAAGGCGCACGAATTCACGTACACGTGTTTCAGGCGCGGCTGCCTCGCTTGCTTTTAGCGCGATCGAATCGACCGTTTCAATCGAGCGAAGCAGGCAGGCGACCGCCAGGTCTTCCTTCTTGCGGTAATAGTAGGTAATGCTGTTGGTGCTCAGCCCGACGCGGCTTGCGACGTCGGATAAAGTGGTTCCCTTGAAACCCTGCAGATTGAATAACCGGGCCGCCGCGTCCAGAATGGTTTCCCGCATTTCGACATAGCGCTGCGTTTGGGGATTGGCCGAAATCGTTTGCTCCATGAACTCTTTCAAATATTTTTAATAGCGATTGATCCGTGCCAGACGGTCGGCATGGAAATTGGCATCGCCGAATAATTCCTGCAGCACGCGCGCGCGCTTCATGAAAAAACCGATTTCGAATTCATCGGTCATTCCCATGCCGCCGTGCATCTGGACACCTTCCTGCACTGCCAGTGTAGCCGTTGTGCCGGCGCGTGCCTTTGCCATCGACGCCATCGCAGCCGATTCCCGCGATGCTTCGTCGAGCACTTGCAATGCGCGCAATACGGCGGCGCGCGTGATCTCCATCTCGCTGTACAAGTGCGCGGCCCGGTGCTGCAATGCCTGGAATTCGCCGATCAGCTGGTTGAATTGCCTGCGCTCTTTCAGATAGATCAACGTGCGGGAAAATACCTCGTCAGCGACGCCGAGCAGCTCGGCGGCAAGGACGGCACGTCCGATATCGAGAATTTGTTCCAGAACCGGTCCGCCCTGATCGCGCTGTCCAAGCATTGCATCCGACGCCACACGCACATCGTCGAACCTGATGCGGGCTGCATTGTGGGCATCCACCATTGCGGTACGTTCAATATGCACGCCTGCCGTACCCGGCTCAACCAGGAACAGCGTAATGCCCTCGGCGTCGCCGGGTTGTCCGGACGTGCGTGCGGACACAATCAGCAGATCGGCAACGTGCCCGTCGATCACCAGGATTTTTTCACCGTTGAGCACGAAACCGCTTTCGGAAGGAACGGCTTTCAGGCCGACCTGCGACGGACGATGCTTGGATGACTCATCGGTTGCCAGTGCAACCACCAGCTTGCCCGCTGCCATGTCGGGAAGATATTTCTTCTTTTGCGGCTCGGTGGCGGCATGGTTAAACGCCGATGCGGCAAGCACCGCGGTGGAAAAGAATGGCGACGGAGTCAGGTTGCGGCCCATTTCTTCGGCAACGACGCCGGCCTCGACATTTCCCAGGCCGAGGCCGCCATAGGCCTCGGGTATCAGCACGCCGGTAAATCCCATGTCCGCAAAACCGCGCCACAGGTCGCGGGAAAATCCGGTCTCATCGCGCGTATCGCGCAGTGTGCGTAAGTGCGCGACCGGCGCGTTCTCGCCGAGGAAGGCTTTTGCGCTGTCGCGGAGCATTTCCTGCTCCTGATTCCAAACGAGTGCCATGTGCGAATCCAGAAAAAAGGTTGAAATTATTTACGCCGCGCCGTTTATGCGCCCGGCAATCCGAGAATGCGTTTGGCGATCACGTTGAGCTGTACTTCGCTGGTGCCGCCTTCGATCGAATTTCCCTTGGTGCGAAGCCAGGTGCGTGCGAGCTCTCCATCGCGCGAGCGATCGCTTTCCCATTCCAGGGCGTTGGCGCCGCCGGCCGACATCATCAATTCGTAACGGCGTTTGTTTAATTCCGCACCGTAGTATTTCAAAGCCGATGAAAATGCGGGATTGCCCTTGCCATGCCGCGCGAGATCCACCGTGCGTTCCATGGTCAACCTGAACGCCATCTCATCCACCTCGAACATCGCGATTTGAGCGCGCAGCACCGGGTCGTCGAGTTTGCCGTTGCCATCGGTGCCGATCCACGACGCGGCGAGCTGTCCAAGCGGACGGCTTACCGTGCGATCGCCGATCGCGCCGATCATCTCGCGTTCATGCGTCAAGAGATACTTGGCGATTTCCCAGCCGCCGTTGAGCTGCCCGACCAGATTGGCTTTGGGAACCTTGACGTTATCGAAGAAAGTTTCGCAAAACGGCGACTTGCCGGAGATCAGCGTGATCGGCCGGGTCGACACGCCAGGCGTCTGCATATCGAACAATACGAAACTGATGCCGGTATGCTTCTTGGCATCACGGTCGGTACGAACCAGGCAAAAAATCCAGTCAGCCTTGTCCGCGTACGAGGTCCAGATTTTCTGGCCGTTCACCAGAAAATGATCGCCGCCATCTTCGGCATGCGTTTGCAGCGATGCCAGGTCCGAGCCGGCGTTCGGTTCGGAATAGCCCTGGCACCAGCGAATCTCGCCGCGCACGATTTTTGGCAGGTGAGTGCGCTTCTGTTCTTCGGAGCCGTATTTCAACAGTGCGGGTCCGAGCATCCAGATACCGAAACTCAACAGTGGCGAGCGGCATTTCAGCGCCTGCATTTCCTGGCGAAGGATTTTGCTTTCGTCGCGGCTCAAACCGCCGCCGCCGTATTCGGCGGGCCACTCCGGCGCGGTCCAGCCTTTGGCGCCCATCCGCTCCAGCCAGATGCGCTGCGCCTCGGACTTGAAGACGAAATTGCGGCCGCCCCAGCAGGCGTCGTCTTCGTCCCGAACCGGTTGCCGCATTTCGGGTGGACAATTGGCTTCCAGCCAGCTGCGTACTTCGCTGCGGAACGCGTCGGTCGTTGTTTCGGTGGTTGTCATTGCACGCTGCTCCTAGATAGTCGCGCCGCCATCGACGACGATGCTTTGACCGGTCATGAAAGTGCCGGCCGCCGATGCGAGGAATACCGCGGCACCGGCGATTTCATCGGGATTGCCGATACGGCGCAGCGGCGTGGTCGACGTGGCACGCTTTAATGTGTCCGGATTTTCCCACAATGCGCGTGCAAAATCGGTCTTGATCAATCCCGGCGCGATGCAGTTGACCCGAACATTGTGTTCGCCGTATTCGACGGCCAAATTGCGCGCCAACTGGAAATCCGCCGCTTTGGAAACATTGTAGGCGCCGATCACCGGGGAACCGCGCAGGCCGCCGATCGAGGAAACAATGATGATCGCGCCGTCCTTGCGTTCAACCATCTGGGGTACGACAAACTGGATCAGCCAGTGATTTGCAATGACATTGTTTTCCAGAATCTTGCGGAACTGGTCGTCCTGGATGCCGGACATCGGTCCGTAGTAAGGATTGGATGCCGCATTGCAGACCAGCACGTCGATCTTTCCGAATGCGAGCATCGTTTCATCGACCAGCTTTTTGAGATCGTCCTTGGACGAAATATTGGCAGGCACCGCGATTGCGGTGCCGCTTCCGTGTGCCGCGTTGAGCGCGTCGGCCACTTCGGCGCATGGTTCCAGCTTGCGCGACGAGATCACCACCTTCGCGCCTTGTTCCGCCATGCGCTCGGCAATTGCACGTCCGATTCCACGCGATGATCCGGTGATCACCGCGACCTTTCCGGTTAAGTCAAAAAGTGACATATTGTTCCTCGTTAATGAGATTCGGTCCAGCGGGCCGTGATTTTCCGGACAGCGGTAAAAAACAATCCGTATTTTCTAAAATCAAATAGGCATTCAAAAATCTACAGGTATATATAACGGTTTCTTGTATAAATTGTCAATCCTGCATTTTCTAAAATTAACTGTTTTGTTGATTTTTTACATTGTGCGCGCACGGAAAATCACCGGAATACACGGGCAAGCTCAAGGACGGGTATAGAAAAAATGCAGGATCAGCATGCTGAACCGATTACGAATCTGATTCGGTCAACAATCCGGCTCGGGCGAGTCGGCTTGACCAAATGACGAGCGGAACCGATATCTGATGAAACCCGGTAATTCTCCCTCCGAGCATAGCTTGTTTACGCACGCAGTTGGGGTGGACCGAGGCAGGGCTCACCGAAAATCGAAGTCGCGCAATGGGGGTTATTTTTTTAGGCGTGTGCCGGTTACACGCGGCGGCACTGCGGATTCGCCTGAAGCAACAGCCAACAATAAACGGATGGCGGGCTTGGCCAGATCCGAAAGATTGCTTACGCGGTCCTCTTCAATGGCCTGGAGGATCAACTCGTTGATGCCGCCCACGACAGCCATTGCCATATCCTCTGATAAGAGATATCCACGCGTGCGTTGATCATGGTCGGCGTTAATTACAGTTAACATGAACATTGCAATTTGCCGGTTGACCCTGCGCCGGGCCGCCAGCCCGTCAATTCCCAATCCAAGAATCTCTATAAACAATGTGCGCATCAGCAGCGGGTTTTGCGATAGGCATTGCAGATACGCGGCCATCGCCTGTTCTGCCTGCGTTTGCCATTCATGGTCCGGATCGATCGCATCGCGCAAGACATTCAGTGCGGCGAGGCTGGCTGCTTCGTAGAGTGCAATCAGGCATTCCGCCTTGGTGGAAAAATGTTCGTAGAAAGTGCGCCTCGAAACGCTCGCCTCACGAACAATGTCGGCAATGGTGGTATCCGCATAGCCATTGGCCGCGACCGCATGCGCCATGCCTTCCAGCAATCGGTGGCGATGCTCGATGGCGGCATTGTCAATCTGTGTTTGAACTTGGGGCATGTATTGGAACCGAAAGCAGGAGAATGGTAAATTGCATTGCTGGTACTTGACAGTACCATAAAATCGCTGCAATATCATTCAGTTGGTACTTCTTCGTACCATCCTGATTGCATGGAGTATTGGCGATGACCGACCTGGCTGTTCGACGTTTGCTGATTGATCTTGAAACACCGATTGAGCGGCATTGGTGTGGCGGCGACGCTTTCCGCTCCGCGTTTTTCAACGCGTTGTCGATGAGTTTTCCGGTTGGCGAACAATTCTTTATCGACTCGGTACGCGATGGTTTCAAGGCGCTTCCGGCGGACAAGCAGGCACGGTACAAGAATGAGGTGCAGGGCTTCATCGGACAGGAGGCTACCCATCGCCGGATTCATGCGCTGTTCAACGGTCATCTCGACAAATTCGGATTGGTCAACAAATGGGGGCCAAGCGCGCGGGAGCGCTTGAAAGTATTGGCCGGCGCGGATCGGCGCCACGGCCTCGCCATTACCGCGGCGAACGAACACTTTACCGCCATCTTCGCAGAATGGATGTTGCAGAACCACGACTTGCTGAACAGTTGCGAGCCGCGCCTGAAAACCTTGTGGCTATGGCATAGCGCTGAAGAGTCGGAACACAAGAGCACTGCATTCGATCTATATCTGGCATTGGGCGGCGACCATGAATGGCGGATCAAATGGTTCCGCCGCATCACTTATATTTTCCTTAGTGATCTGCTGTATCAGACGATCGATAATCTAAGACGCGATGGAACGCTGTGGAAATGGAGCACCTGGAAAAGCGCAGCCAGCTATCTGTTCGGACGGCGCGGCATCATCCGGAAAAACTACCGGCCATGGCGTGAATATTTCCGGCCTGACTTTCATCCGAGCCAGCAGGAAAGTGATTTGTCGCGGCGCTGGCTGGCGGAGAATACCACTGAATATTCACTGGTGGGGGCCGCATCCTGAGGAAGTGGCGGATTCGAAAGATAGAATACCTGCAAGCTCGAGGCAGGCCTGCTCAAGGCCTGCTTTTTTATTCTCCGCTCCGACGACGCGCTTTCAAGTTTTAACGAATGCCAATCTGTATTGAACATTTTTTTCGGAACGAGCAACATGTTGTCGAGATAAAAGCGCAATGAAAGCGGACACGATGGCAGTGCGGTAACATGGTTTGTGCGTCGCAAAAAGAAGTTAACATTTTATGAAACTTGATCAAGGAACCACAGTCGAATTTAGCCGCGTTGAAGCGGAAATAATAGTTGCCTGATAGCGGAATAACGATCAGGTAATTTTTTATTAAACTATTTTTGAAGAGGTTACTCATGAACATGTTTTCCCAGCCCGTGACACCTGCTGTAAGAGCCCATATGGAAGCGCAGTTTTCGCTTTTTTCCGATATGTCGCAGAGATTGTTCGATACGGCACAGAAAATCAACGAGCTGAATATTCAGGTGGCCCAGACCGTCATGGAAGAATCCATCAACGGCGCCCAGCAGATATTGGTTGCCAGGGATCCGTATGAGGCACTTTCGATCGCCACTTCGCAAGCACAACCTACAGCCGAGAAAGTTCGTGCATATCAGCAGCATCTGTCAAGCATCGCCGCCGGAACGCAAGTTGAACTGGCAAAAACCGCGGAGTCGCATTTGTCAGAGACGACCCGTACGGCAACCGCAGTAGCGGATGAAGTCGCACGCAGAGCATCGGAAGAAACTCAAAAAACAACGGAGCGTCAAAGAGCTGCAATGGAAAAACTGACGCGCCCGATCAACAAACCCGGCGATAGCGCTTCCCAAGCCGCTCGCAAGACTGCGCAGCCGACGCAATAGTTGAATTTGTTACGGGCTTGCCGCCATAGCCCGTCTGCCGCTTCTTCGCAGACGATTGCGGCGCTGCCGATGCTTGGCCGGAAACTATCCGGCCTGTATTCAGCTTCGCGAAAACGTCTGCGGCTTGCGCGGCAGAAGGTTTCGTTCAACGAAATCGGGACCGTGGTGAACTAAGAGCGTCCGCACAGCGTAGATTGCGAAAGTATATACATCGCTTTAACAGCTGTCCTCTTTCGATTACATGGTAGTCATGGTCGGGACAGGGCAGCGTCCAACACAATTCTTGAATTCTTACTACCAGAAACGGCGCACGCAAAACCGTCGCCGAATGATAAGTTGCGTCCGCCGCTTCTACGTTGCGGACTGTGTCGTGCAGCCGGCCGACAGTCGGCTGCACGAGACACATCAACCGCCTTTTCAAAGGCGCAAGAAAATGGATAAAGCAAAGAAAAAATCCGCCGGAGGAAAATTCATGAATCGCAATGCAAAGACAATCGCCGTGCCGGAAAAGGATGTTCGCATGGCGCGGAGCCGGATCGGCGTCGAACCCATTGCATCGCAGTACAAGGGCATGGTATCTGCCGCGGACGGAATCGGCCGCGTCGCAGCGGAAGGAAAATTCGTTGGCGGGAGCTATGCGAACCACGCCGGAAAACGCAGCTACAAGCTATATATTCCCGGTGCATTTCGAGGACAGGCGCTGCCGTTGATCGTCATGCTGCATGGCTGCTCGCAAGACCCGGACGATTTTGCCGTCGGCACGCGCATGAACACGATTGCGGAGGAAAATAACTGCTTCGTCCTGTATCCGGCCCAGACGGAATCGGCCAACGGTTCGCGCTGCTGGAACTGGTTCGAAGCATTGAACCAGAAACGCAATCTCGGCGAACCCTCGATCATCGCAGACATGACGCGCGATATCATCAAGACCTGCCGTATCGATACCCGCAAGGTCTTCATTGCCGGACTTTCATCCGGCGGTGCAATGGCGGCCATCATGGGAACGACCTATTCCGAAATGTACGCGGCAGTCGGCATTCATTCCGGATTGCCTTATGCATCGGCACGGAATTATTCTTCCGCGCTCACAGTGATGATGAACGGGAACGGGGCGGGGGAGCAAGACGGGAACGCGCGCCTGATCGTCGTCCCCAGGCGAAAAACCATGCCGACCATTGTGTTTCATGGGGACCGTGATACCACGGTTCATCCAAGCAATGGCGATCAGATTGTTGCGCAGTTGATCTCGATCGCGGCACATCACGGTCGGTTACCTGAAGGCGAATCCTTTCCACACATTACGGTAGGACAAGGCAGGGTAAACAATGGCCGGACATATACGCACGCGGTGCATCGCGACCATGACGGACGGATCATTGCCGAACACTGGATCGTGCATGGCGCCGGTCATGCCTGGTCAGGCGGCAGCAGCCTCGGCAGTTTTACCGATCCGCGGGGACCGGATGCGGGACGGGAAATGCTGCGATTTTTCCTGTCTCATGCATGAATCGTATCGGGCTTATCACCGCTCAAGCGGCTTCAGGAAGATACACCACAAAACGATTCTTGCCATTCTTCTTGGCTTCATACATTGCCGCATCGGCCTGGCGCAGCGAGGATTCCAACAGCAGGCCGTCGTTGCTGCACAGGCTGACGCCGACACTGCAGCCGACCCCGTTTCCGATTTGTGAAATTTTCTGAACGATGCGGTCTGCGACCGCGCTCGCAGTCGCCTGGATCGCGCTGGCCGGCGCAACCAGGGAAATCACGAATTCGTCGCCGCCGACACGGCCTGCCACATCGGTATCGCGCAGCACCGAAAGCAGTACTTCCGCCGTTTGTTTCAATACCGCGTCGCCGTGTTGGTGCCCCATGCTGTCGTTGACGACCTTGAATCCGTCCAGATCGATGAACAGTATCGCAACTGCGGTTCCATTCGCCAGGCTGTGCGCATGCAGCGTCTTGGCTTGTTCGAGAAACAGTGCACGGCCCGGCAGGCCGGTCAGGGAATCGAGACGTGCCTGATCCATCTTGACTTCCAGCAGCGCATGCGACGCAGCAAGCCGGCGCGCATCGAGAACCGTATCCAGATATACGCAGTTGATTTCTCTCAGGTAGATCAGGAGCATGATGACCGCGGACAGCAGCGCGTTCAAGCGGCCTGCATACCAGCCTATCGACAGGCGGCTGCCGCCCGCCATGGTGATCGCGTTGTCCAGCAGCAGCGCGACCAGCGCCACACCGAGCCACATGTTCACGCTCGTACGAAAGCCGGTCGCGCGCCATAACAACAGCAGCGCGATGAGACTGATGGCTTGAATGCCGGGAGCGACGCCGGTGGTTGTGATCCTTTGGAAATCTCCATCGATTTCGAGAATCGGCAGGCGGTCATGAAATACGGTTACGGCGATGACGCTGGCAGCAAGCATTATGCCGAGCAGTATGCAGAATCGTCGCGCGGTACGGATCGGATCGGCGGCAACCAAGCCGGGCCGCAGCCATTCGCTCAGCGCGTAGCCGAAGATGGCAAGCGGCGGGCCTAGATGCCAAAAGCACCAAAGCCAGATCGTGGTCTGGGAACCGCCTATCGTGGCGTTCTGGTTAATCAGCAGATTCGGGAACGACAGGAACTGCACTCCCAGGATCACCGCGGTATAAATGCAGCCTGCGCAAAGATACAACAATGACACCGATCGGCTGGCTTGATAAAAGCCGAATATTAGATAGGAAGTGATCAGGTAGGCCGTGATCAATACCGTCTGATATGTCGGCAGAAAGGCCGGGATATGCGGCAGCGTCATGGTCGAGGCCGGTATCAACGCGGCGGTCACAAGCGCGATCAGCAGGCAGGTCACATATGCGCGCTTGCGCTGGATGGGAGCGACCTGATCGGCAATGCGTGAAATATTGGTATCTGCATTATCGATTACATTCCGATGGGTTCGGCTTTTGGGCGGGCGGGGATTGTTCATTTTTTAGAGATGACCCGAATCGTTTCGCTTCCTGTCTTAAAAAAACACCCGTACTGCCAATACGAGCGCGCACCGCAAGCTGCCCACAATAGCGGTGGTGTTGCATGTCAGCAATGCACAATGGAACCAAGCTTGATTTTTATCAATGAATCGAGCGTTGATTGCATGATCGCACTTGTTGCTATTACGTATTTGTAAAATGTTAATTAATATGGTTTCATATACTTTGCACTTTCTTGCCAGAAAATTTCATGCTCGATACCAGCAATTCTTCACTGTATATCCGCCTGCTTCGATCGGCTCTCGACAAAGCGAGCGCCGCTTTCATCATTACCGACGATCGTCACAAGATTGTCGAGTGGAGTGAAAAAGCACAGTGCTTTTTCGGATGGGCGGCGGAGGAGGCGGTTGGGCAGCATCTCCACGAATTATTTTTTCCTCAGAGCATTCAAAAGCGGCAAGAACAGGTATTGGCGCAACATCTGAAATCAAGGAAGGAAAATATTTCCGTTCAGCCGATTCGAATCAACGCATTGCAGAAGGATGGCCACGAAATTCCTGTCGAGCTGACGATCGATGCTTTCGAACTCGATCAGAAAATTTTTTTCTGCTGCGAGATCCGGGACGGCCGGCGCCAGTTTCCCCACGAGAGTCCGCTGGAGCAGCAGGCCGTATTGCTCAATCTTTCAAGAGATGCGATTGTCGTTTGCGACCTGGATTACAAGCTTCTTTTCTGGAACGACGGTGCGCAACGATTGTATGGCTACACCCGTGAGGAAGCGGTCGGCCGCGTCGTGCATGAGTTGCTCAATTCGATCTATCCGCAGCCTCTGGATGAAATCATCAAGGAGTTGCACGAAGTCCGGCATTGGGAAGGGGAGGTGTTCCAGCAAAGCAAGGATGGCAGGGCAATCGCCGTACTCGGCCGCTGGGCGCTGGATGTGGACGCATACGGCGAGCCTACACGTATCCTCATCAGCAATACCGATATCTCCGATAGCAAGCAGTACCAGCACCATATCCAGTTCCTCGCCACGCACGATGTCCTGACCGGACTGCCGAATAGGGCGTTATTGGAAGACCGGCTGCAGCACGCAATTGAGAACGCGCATCGGGAAAATTCTTCGCTGGCGATCCTGTCCATTGCGCTGAACCGGTTCAAGGCGGTCAACGATAGCCTGGGACATGACAAGGGCAACCTGCTGCTGCGCGAAATAGCGCGGCGGCTGGTTCATGCCGCTGGAGAAGGCAATACCGTGGCCCGTCTGGGCGGCGCCGAATTCGTTATCTGTCTGGAAAAATTAAGGTCGCCCGATGCCGCGCGCGAAATCGCGGAACTTGTCTTGAAGACCATCTCTCTGCCGACCCGTGTCGCCGGGCAGGAAGCTTTTCTTTCCGCCAGCATGGGAGTGAGCATCTATCCAAAAGACGGATTGGACCGGACCTCGCTTCTCCACGCGGCGGATATGGCGATGCATCAGGCCAAGAAGTACGGCGCGGGAGTTTTTCATTTCTACAGCGCCGAGATGAATGCGCGAGTGTTGCAGCGCCTGCGCACCGAAAATGCGTTGCATGGTGCGACCGAGCGGGAAGAATTCGTTCTGCATTATCAACCGAGGGTTTCCGTGCACAGCAAAAAGCTGGTGGCGCTGGAGGCGCTGATACGCTGGCAACATCCGGAAATTGGAATGATATATCCGGAGGAGTTCATACCGCTTGCGGAAGAGATCGGCTTGATCGGCCAGATCGGCGAGTGGGTGCTTCGAACCGCATGCCGGCAAAATATTCAATGGCAACGAAACGGCCTTTCCCCAGTCAGGATCTCGGTCAATCTGTCGCCTAAACAACTTGGATCTTCATCTCTTCAACAAGGCGTCACACAGGTTCTGGCCGATACGCAACTGGAAGCGCAATGGCTGGAGCTTGAAGTCACCGAAACCGGATTGATGGAAAATATTGAGTCGGCGCAGCAGACCCTCACGGAAATTCGAAAACTCGGCGTTCAGATCTCGATCGACGATTTCGGCACCGGCTATTCATCGCTCGCACATCTCAAGAAACTGCCGATCGATGCACTGAAAATCGACAAGTCGTTCATTTCGGATCTGGGGAAGGATGCGGACGATGCGGCCATAGTAACCGCCACGGTTGCGATGGCCAGGAGCATGGGTCTCAAAGTGGTGGCGGAAGGCGTGGAAACGCAGGAGCAAGTCGATTTTCTGACGAGCCTGGAATGCGACGAATTGCAGGGATTTTATTTCAGCGAAGCGCTCCCGGCTTCGCTGCTCGAAGAAACGCTGCTTGGTACCGAACGATGGTTTGATCGGTAGGCATTAAAAATCTTGCCGCGCAGCGTCGGGCGCTTGGATTTTTCATGGCAGGCCCAGTATCACTTTTTTCGCCAGCAAATCGTTCTTAAGATTTTCAGCGGCCTGGTCGACGAAAGAGGCCGAGTTCGCGTTTGCTTCCGCAAGTTGAATTTGTTCGTCAAGCGATGCCAGCTCCGATTTGTTGCTACTCAAAGTTGCTTCGAGCTTGCGGATGTTGTCGTGGAGCGAACGTATTTCGATCTCTATTTTTTCGTTTTGCGTTTTAAGATCGCCGGCTTGTTTGCGCAATCCTGCCGAACGCTCGGATACCTGGGAACGCATGTCTTCCCTGGCCCGCATTCTTGCAAGATCGATATCCGAGATATGCGTGCTTATTGCCAGGGACAAGGCATCAAGAGGCCATTTGTCGCCGCAAATCGCAAGCACGGCCTTGAGCCGGCTCGTTTCATCGGGAATGAATTCCTTGAGGCCATCGGCGGCCTTGACCAATCCATTGTAGGGGGATTTTCGATCACGGACTTTTCTTTGAAAGAACTCGACGATACCGGCGTAGTCCGTCGGTATCTGCTCGGCTTTCGGAACGGGGGCGGTTTTATCGTGCGGTGGAACTTGCCTTGCACTCGGCGCCGAGTTGCGCGCAGCGGTCGTCGGGTGAGGGGCAAGCGTCGGCTCTCGGGACACATAGGTTGTACGTGCCGTCTTTATTTCCTCCTCCGGCCTGGAGAAAAAATTCAATACTTTTTTCATGGTCAATCCACACTGGTAATTGAAGCTGGAGCGCTGATGAAGCGCATTGCGACGATTCCGGTTATCGGAATCGCGAATTCTCAAAAAATGATTGCATCGATTGGAAAAGCTTTTCTTGGACAGGAGCCTGCATACATCGTTCAGGCATTTCCATACGCAACTTTCACAAGTGAAATAGTTATGCGAAGAAATTTGAAATGAAGATTGCAATTGGCTGAAAAAAAATGAATCAAGCATTTACCCGTAATTGAGTTGCTGATACTCTGTTTCTTTTTTTGAAATTGTCCGCCGCCTGCTTCGCTCGCTTTCGTCGTACGAAGGTTGCTTTTCGACCTTTTCTGTAATCTATGCGAATCCAATCTTTTACCGGTAAAGGTTTGTCTTCATTATCGAAGGTCTTCGATCAGGATAACGAAGGACCGATTCGACTGATTGCGGATGCAATGCCGCAGATCGTCTGGATCGCCGCTCCGGACGGAACAATCGAATACTTCAACCAGGCTTGGCTCGACTTTACCGGACATGCATTGGAAGAGTCGCTCGGCCAGGGCTGGGAATTCGTAGTGCACCCCAACGATCTGGACAAATGCCGTGCGCAGTGGCTGGCAGCGGTTCAGACCGGTACGGAACTTGAAACTGAATGCCGGCTCCATCGCGCATCGGACGGCGCCTACAGGTGGCATCTATGCCGCGCGCAGGTGCTGAGAGACGACACCGGCGCGCTGATCAAGTGGGTCGGCAACTGTACCGATATCGACGATCAGAAAGTGGCGCAGCAGGCATTGCGCGAAGCTGTCTCAAGCGTGGAACGGCAGGTCAAGGAACGCACCGCCGAACTGCTCACTACCAACCTGCAGTTACTGGATGCGATCAGCGAACGGCGCCGCGCCGCATCCATCCATGAACAGGATACGCAGAGGCTCAACGACATCATCGCGACACAGGCGTTGCTGGCGCAGGCCGGAGTGAACCTGCCGTCGCTTCTCAATCTCGCCGCCCAAAAAATTCATCGGCTTACCGGCGCGACCGGCACGATAGTCGAGCTAATCGAACAGGATGATCTGGTTTCTGCTGCGGCATTCGGCAGCACCGTCCCATTCGTCGGATTCCGTCTGAACATGTCCGAAAGCATGTCGGGTCTGTGTATCCGAAAACGGCGGATACTCAAATGTGACAATTCATTCGACGATCCGCGCGTGGATCAGGCCGCATGCCTGATGGTCGGTGCGGTCTCGCTACTGGTGGCGCCGCTTTACAACAAGGGCACGGCTATCGGCGTGCTGAAAATTCTATCCAGTACGCCCAACGCATTCGGGCAGCGCGATGTCCAGACGCTGGAATTGATGGCCGGCCTGCTCGGCGCTGCGATCGCGCAGCAGGTGCGCCTACAGTCTAGCGAGCGGCTGCTGGCCGAACGTACGGAAGCATTGTCCGCACTTCAGGCAGAGATGGAAAACCGTCTGCGTTCGTAGCGGCTCTCGTCGTATTTCCTCCGAAAACGCAACACGATTTTCCCTTCGTGGGTACATGCTCTAGTAGTTCGTCACGCTTCGATTTGCGGGTTCTACCACATTGCTCGAAGGCGATTGCGGCGTTACCGATGCGCGACAGGGGAACGCCCTGTCTGTGTTGTCCCTTGCAGGGCGCGCACAAGCTTGCAAGCTTGTGCCGTTACGCAAGCAAGCGATATCTCGCTTGAAACCCTTGCTCACCCTTGCACTCACCCTCGATCAACGCGGCAGACCGCTTCGCTACCCGCAAATCGAAGCGTGACGAACTACTAGGGTGGAGCAGGGCGCTTTGCAGGGTCGCCTTTTCTTTGGGTGGCGGTTTCAAGGAAAACGGAGTGCATGGATTGCCGTTGCAACAACTATCCGATCCGAGCGATGTACATTTTTAGATCGCGTCTCCTTATATTTAGACAAATTATATTGCTCCAAATGTATTTTTCCGGCATCATGCCAATGGAACCTTACCCATGCCACTAAATTCAATTAAAACCGTTGCAGTCGACCTGGGCGATAAGCCTGCGCCGCTTGCTTATCTCGACACGCTGAAAAATTTCCGGGTCGTCATTCGCGCAGCGCAACGGCATTCGGCCTGGGTTGAAAAACAATGCGGCGTAAGCGGAGCTCAGTTGTGGGTCATGCAGGAACTGCACGACCATTCCGGTTTGCGTGTCGGCGACATTGCGAAAAAGCTGGCAATTCACCAAACGACCGCCAGCAATCTTCTGGATTCCCTCGAAAAGCGAGGCTATGTCGTGAAAACGCGTGACCGGGAAGACCAGAGGGTGGTGAAGCTGGCGCTTTCGGATCAAGGTGCGGAGCTTTTGCTGCGCGCGCCCGCACCTGCAAGAGGATTACTGCCGGAAGCACTCCAAAAACTGGATACGGAAAGTTTGGCGAAACTGAATGACGGATTGAAGGCATTACTGGAATGCATCGACGGCGAAGATGCCGGGCATGGCTTGCAGCCATTGCCGTTTACCTTATAGGTTCCAACGATTGAAGCAGCGATGAGGTCCTACCGACCTTTTTTGCCCCCATCCGGGGGCATTTTTTTTCAATATGCGCAATCGGATGAACATCCGATTGAAGGAGGCGGTACCGGCCTCGCAACGTCTTGAGGAATAACCATTGATCGACTTAAAAATACCCATTTATTTTTATGATGCCACCTTGGCCGTCACGGTTTTTTCACTTGTTCTCGCAACTTTATTCCTGGTGAAAGCGCTACTCCTGCGTCAGCTTCGGGTGCTTTCGGAAAAGGGCCGGCTGCAATTCCTCAGCTATCCGGAACAGTTGGTCAAATCGACCCGGCTTCCTTTCATGTTCGGCATTGCACTGCTGGCCGGGGTCACGCAACTGGATCTTCCAGTGCCGCAGGAGAAGATGCTGCATTACGCGTGGATGATCGTCCTGATATTTCAGATCGCGCTGTGGGCCAACCGCTTGATCTCGATATCGCTCGACCGCGCGTTTCAACGCAGCCGGGATTTGAATCCTTCCGGCGCCACGCATTTAATGGTCGCGGGATTGGTGGGGCGCATCGTGCTGTGGTCGATCGCCGTACTTGTCACACTCGACAACCTCGGTTTCAATATCACGACGCTGATGGCCAGCCTGGGGATCGGCGGAATAGCGGTTGCGCTGGCGGTGCAGAACATCCTCGGTGATATATTTTCATCCGTATCGATCGCGCTGGACAAACCGTTCGTGATCGGTGATTTCATCGTGGTGGATTCGTACATGGGTACGGTGGAATACGTCGGACTCAAGACCACGCGCATTCGAAGCCTCGGCGGAGAACAGATTATTTTCTCCAATACCGAAATCCTGAAAAACCGCATCAGGAACTACAAGCGCATGCAGGAGCGGCGCGTGCTGTTCGAGTTCGGGATCGCGTATGAGACATCGCTCGAGAACATCGAGCGGATTCCGAAAATGGTGGAAGAAATCATTTCGTCCCACAAGCTGGACACCCGCTTCGATCGTGCGCACTTCAAATCCTACGGCGAAAGCGCCTTGCAATTCGAAGTGGTTTATTACGTGCTTACCGCTGATTACAATGAGTACATGGACATTCAGCAGGCGATCAATTTCACCTTGCTCAAGCGATTCCGCGACTATGGAATCGCGTTCGCCTACCCGACCCGCACGCTGTATGTCGCACCGGGCGCAACTCAGGATTCGGCCGAGCCCGGCGATTCACTCGATGTCCGCAATTCCGGGGCTCGGACCAACTAGTGGGTCACTTGGCAACAGAAGCAGCATTGCGTTTAGGCGGTGTAGGTGGAAAACAAGGCTGCAGTTTCAAGGAACGGCCAAAGCCCAGTGCCTTCCTCCGAAAACGCAAGACGGTTTGTCCTTCGTGGTGGCCTGCCGGGTGTCGCCCCGGCAGGCGAGGTACTTTCTTTTGCGTCGCCAAAAGAAAGTACCCAAAGAAAAGGCGACCCTACAAAGCGCCCTGCGGGTACCCGTAACATTGCCGGTCAACGCGGGAAGCGAAACGAACTCGCTACGCTCAAACATGTTTCGCTTCTTTT
>Ga0156087_1018_pt1 | contig 94260 bp, 98 predicted proteins | sample RifCSPlowO2_02_FD_107740 | JGI IMG/M metagenome (GOLD analysis project Ga0156087, IMG submission 107740) | Burkholderiales bacterium RIFCSPLOWO2_02_FULL_57_36 | reverse complement strand
CCGTTACGCAGGCGAAGGGCATGCCCTTCGAAACCCCTGCTGCACCATCCCGCTACGCCCAAAGGAAGTCCCCTTGGGGGACGGCCGCCAAATGACCTAACTTATTGCTACGCGGACCCTTAGTCGCCATCCTGCTTTGTTGCCTTAACTAGAAACTCCGTCAATTCCTCTGAATTTTTAAGGATGATGAGTCCTGCAATGAACCAAATTGGTCCAGATAGTTGCTGTTGGACGATACCCTCCCATAGCGCAAGCCTCAACCACTCAGGAGCCCGTACGGCGCTTAGAAGGCTTGCAGCCGCTACATTTGCAAACCACATGAGCCCGAAGATGATTCCGACGAGACCAAAGAATCGAATCAGAACTAGTGCGTTGTTATATGCTCGATGCATGATGCCCTTTTATGTGTGCTAATGTTTAAATTGACAGGCGCGCTTGCGTGACCGAGTCGAACGCAATGTTAAGTAGATGCATTCCATCTCTATCTCCTTTGTTTACGCTTCACGTCCTGAAGAACGCGCTGAATATGTGCGCGCCATACAGCATCAGACAACAAATAGCGCCAAAGACCAAAGCACACAGTTCCCATCGCGAGTAGGAACAAGGCAGGAAAGAGTTCGTCGTTCGCGAGAAACCAACCTCCAGCAGCAATGCAACCGATCGAACTAAGCAGCATTCCGAGAGCGTGGGAAGCGTGCCAATTTGTCCGGTCTACCCACGCGGCCCGAAACGTTTCGGAAATATCGTGAAAGAGTTGCATGGTCCTTGGTCTACTTAACTGCGATTCATAGGGCATTGTCTTGACCAATAAAACGACGTGCCGAGGGAAATGCATGGTGCGTATCCTGCCATGAACAAGTTGCCATAGCAACACGAGATTTTCCGCGCCGCTCATCTCCGTATCAGCCGCTTCGGCACTAATACCGCGATTGATCTCCACGGCCCCCGGCACTGTATGCATGAAACAATATGAGACGTATGAAACGTCATCGCTTTGCCCTGCCCATGGTCCCGTAAAATATTCTTGACCTTCCAATAGTGGCAAAGCCTACAGTGATTGCACCATCACTTATTGAAGGAGATTCACCATGGTCGAACTGCATGTCGAAGGCATGAACTGCAATCACTGCGTCAGCAAGATTACGAAGGCGATCAGGGATATCGATGCTACTGCGAAAGTGGACGTGGATTTGAAAATCCGGAAGGTGCGCGTTGAATCAACGGCGGATTTGGCGGATATCAGGTTTGCAGTGGTTGATGCGGGCTATCTGGTGGCGGATAGCTCGGCGGCGTAAGCGGCTTCCTCGAAGCGAAACCTCTGCACCGTCATTCCGAATCTAATGAGGAATCTCATCCGTCAATCGTAATGGATGCGTTTGAGATTCCTCGTCGCTTCGCTCGCCGGAATGACGGTGTCGTTTTACGGTGATGCCGACAGCCGACACACTGTATTCACCTTGTCCTCTTTAATTTTCTTCCTGCTGCTTGTCATGCAAAACATCAAGCACGCATCGTCCTTGCCGCTCTTCGATCCGACGCAGTACCCGGCGCCCGGATCGTGAACCAATACACCCACACCAATATGATCGCCTGCAGCGGCGCACGGATCAGCAGATAGACCGGCCCCCATGCATGGCCGCCCATTGGAACGTGATTGAACACGGCGTAGACATTGACCGGGAAGAACAGCACCAGCACCAGGGCGGCGGACAATCCCGCGAGCCGTCGGAATCTCGGAATGAAAAAACCGATTGCAATCGCAAACTCCAGGAATCCGGAAAGATAGACAAGCAACTCGCGCTCAGGCACCCACGACGGCAGCATTTGCACCATGGGACCAGTCTGCGCGAAGTGGCCTATGCCCGTGAATATGAACAGGATGCCCAAGCCCAGCGCCGCCGCATTGCGAAGATCGAATCTGTAGCGGGTGAAACCATTGAAGGCCGCAGCGAGGACAGCCGGCGCCAGCATCAATGCCAGCATGACGATTGGAGTGACCATGATATGACCCTTTCATGTTGCGAATAAAGGTCAGCTTATCAAGGCATCCGTCCGATGCAGAGCGGAATGCGACAAAATGCATGAATGCGCCGTCGAACTGCATCTACATGACGCGGATTGCATGCGAATTCCAGCGCGGAATTCCAATCACCTCCGGATTTGCGATCGGTGAATAAAGTGTCTGGGCTTAGGGCTCGCGCAGGAATAAGTTAGCCAATTTTGCTGGCCTTACCGGGCGCACTACAGTTGTCCGTCGCTAGACCACTACAGTGCTCGCACTGCGTCGGCATCCTCTCCCTCGATCCCTCTCCACTTGTGGAGAGGGAAGCTATTTGCACCCTTCTCCCTCTGGGAGAAGGGATGGGGAAGAGGGAATGCGCCTTGCGGGAGTATCGCCTTGCAAGGCGATACCGTTACGCAGGCGAAGGGCATGCCCTTCGAAACCCCTGCTGCACCATCCCGCTACGCCCAAAGGAAGTCCCCTTGGGGGACGGCCGCCAAATTACCTAACTTATTCCTGCGCGGGCCCTTAGGCGGATTCCCCTCACTACGATTTCCTTCCCGTAACGATATGTGCTGGGGAATCAAAGACAACCATTCCGTCAGCAGTGACATACGGTGCGAGAACGGGTTCGGCTTCCTCCAGCATGCGCGCGATCTGCTCCTCGGCCAGGAAGACACCCATCACGGGTAGCCACCCCCTGAGATCAGCCTCGACCATGACGCGAACACTGGGGAAGTGCGCTGTGCCATGTTCCGAAGTCACTTCGACCGATGAGACCCCCGCGCCCGAAAACAACGCGGCGAGCTCGCTCCGATCGCCGAGCACAAATGGCGCACGCAGCGCATCCGCCGCTTGCCGACCGGCGACACGTTCAAGCAGCGCCACTTCGGCCGCATAGGCAGGCGTGTTATCGAGAGAATCCCAGACTGCGACTGCCAAGCGGCCGCGGGGAGTCAACACCCGTAACATCTCGCGCAGGGCTTGGGCGCGGTCCGTGAAGAACATGAGTCCGAACTGGCTTACAACGGCGTCGAACGAATCATCCGGAAAGGGTAGCGACTCGGCCACACCTTGATGCCAATCGACTGCGGGCGTAAGCTCTTTGGCCACGCTCAGCATTCCAATGTTTGGGTCCAGCCCGGCGACGGACCCGGTCGGTCCGGTGCGCGAAGCAGCTTCCCGCGCCAGGACTCCGGTACCGCACGCAACATCGAGTACGCGTTGACCGGGCCGGATTTGCGCGGCATCTGCAACTTTGGGAGCCCATTCCCCAAAGAGCGACGACACGAACAATGCCTCGTAAGCCTTCGCGGCATCAATCTGCGCTTGCAACATGGGTTCGCTCATCATCGTTCTCCTCAAGCTACTCGGCATCAACGTATGCCAGCCATCAATGGAGTGGCTGCCTCTCGATCAGAGAGAGGCGCTATGTTTGCTGCCTGTATTGCCTCACTATGTACCGCACTTTCGCAAGTCGCAATCGTGCGAACGTCTTGCAAGAACCGGCATTTGACATGCATCAAACTGGAAATGAACACCGAGGCTATCGAGTCGCCGGAGTACCTGAAAGGTATATCTAAGGAAAGATGTGATTGCGGCACATCAGTGCGTCATGTGTTCATCACATTCGTGATTCGACTCCTCCGCCAATCCGACCAGGATCGGACAGTCCGGCCGATGGTCGCCCGAACAGGTGTGTGCGAGCTGGCTCAGCGTGTCGCGCATTTCAGTCAATTCGACGATCCGCTTCTGCAGGTCCGCCACATGCGCTTGCGCGATTGCCTTGACGTCCGCGCTGGCGCGCTCCGAATCTTCCCACAGCGACAGCAGCTCGCGAATTTGCTCAAGCGAAAATCCCAGCTTGCGCGCACGTTTGATGAACCGCAGCGTATGCAGATCATTTTCGCCATAGGTCCGATATCCGGCATCGGTACGCCGGCTTTGTTTGATCAAGCCGATGCTTTCGTAGTACCGAATCATCTTGGCGGAAATGCCGCTCGCACCGGATGCCTGTCCGATATTCATCATGCCGGTTTCCTTTCCTGTACCAAGGCTGTCGCAGTCTGAGCCCGAGTTCCGGTAACCGGCTTCCATCGCTTCAGCAGCAGCGCGTTGCTGATCACGCTGACCGAGCTGAATGCCATCGCGGCGCCGGCCAGCACGGGACTGAGCATGCCGAAAGCGGCCAGCGGTATGCCGATCAGGTTGTAGATAAAGGCCCAGAACAGGTTCTGCTGGATCTTGCGATAGGTTCTGCGTGAAATGTCGATTGCATCTGCAACCAGCGCCGGATCGCCGCGCATCAGCGTCACACCGGCGGCATGCATCGCCACGTCGGTTCCGGTCGACATTGCAATGCCGACATCGGCGGCAGCGAGCGCGGGGGCATCGTTGATGCCGTCGCCGATCATCGCGACGATCTGCTTCGCTCGTTTGAGTTCGGCCACCTTGTCGGCCTTGTCCCCGGGCAGCACCTCGGCGACGATTTGCCTGATGCCGAGTATCTTGCCGACCGCTTCCGCGCTCCCTCGGTTGTCGCCGGTGAGAAGCACCGTGTGGATGCCAAGCTGATGCAGGCGCTCGACCGCGGTTTTTGCACTGGCCTTGACTTGATCGCCGAACGCGATCAGGCCGAGCAGTCTATTGGCCACACCGACTTCGGCCAGCCATGAAATCGTGTTGCCGGACCGCTCAAGCGCTTCCGCTCGCTGACGCAAAGGCGCAAGATCGATTGCCAGTTCATTCATCAGGCGCGTACTGCCCAGCCTCAAGTCCATCCCGCTGACTGTTGCTGCAAGACCGCGGCCCGGCAATGCTTTCAATTCCGCCGCCGGAAGCGTGGCGACTTCCTGAGTCTCGGCGCTGTCCAGCACGGCACGCGCCAGCGGATGCTCGCTGCCCTGCTGTATCGACGCGGCCAATTGCAGCAGATCGCGATTATCCATCCCGAATGCAGTCAGATCCGTGACCGTCGGCTTGCCTTCGGTGAGCGTTCCGGTCTTGTCGAACACCACGGTCGTGACGCTATGTGCGACTTCCAGCGCTTCGGCGTCCTTGATCAGGATGCCGATCCTGGCGCCGATGCCGGTGCCCACCATGATCGCGGCCGGCGTCGCCAGGCCCAACGCGCAAGGACATGCAATGACCAGTACCGTGACCGCGTTGATGATGGCGACTTCGATACTTGCTCCCGCCATCCACCACCCGAAGAAGGTGACCGACGCGATGACCAGAACCACCGGCACGAATACCGCGCTCACTTTATCGACCAGGCGCTGGATCGGCGCTTTTGCGGACTGCGCGCTTTCGACCAGACGAATGATGCGCGACAGCGTGGTCTCCGCGCCGATCGCGTCGGTACGCGCGACCAGCAAACCGTCTCCGTTGATCGCGCCGCCGGTGACTTTGTCATCCTTGTGCTTTGCCACCGGCAGGCTTTCACCGGTAATCAACGATTCATCGACATGGCTTGCGCCTTCCACAATGATGCCGTCGACCGGAATGCGTTCGCCCGGACGGATCACGACCAGGTCGCCCAGCTTCACCTGCTCGATCGCGATGTCGCTGTCGACCCCGTCCCTGCGCACGCGCGCAAAATCCGGACGCAAGACTTGCAACGCACGAATCGCCGAGGCGGTTTGCCGTTTGGCCCGCGCCTCCAGCCATTTCCCGAGCAGCACCAGCGTGATGACCACCGCCGACGCTTCGAAATAGAGATGCGCCATCGCGCCCTGGCCGCTGACCAATAATTGATAAACGCTCAAGCCGTATGCAGCGCTGGTGCCGATCGCGACCAGCAAGTCCATGTTGCCGGCGCCCGCCTTTACCGCCTTCCATCCGGCTTTGTAAAAACGCGCGCCGAGCCAGAACTGCACCGGAGTAGCCAGCAGCATTTGCAGCCATCCCGGCAGCATGGTGTGTCCGCCGGCCAGTTCGATCACCATCGGGACTGTCAAGGGCAGCGACAACAGGGCGGCGAATATCACCGCGCGTCCGCCATTGTCTTTTTGCGCTTCGGCGTCCGCGGCGCTGCCGCTGTCCGGACGCCGCAGCGTTGCGTGATAGCCAGCTTTTTCCATTGCATTCAGGACCGCTTGGATGTCGAGGCCGCGGTTCGCTTTGACTCTGGCACTTTCCGTCGCCAGATTGACGGAAGCATCGGTCACGCCGCCCACCTTCGATAACGCCTTTTCAACCCGGGCGACACAGGAAGCGCAGGTCATGCCTTCGATATTGAAATTCAATTCTTCCTGGGCAACGCTGTAGCCGGCCTTTTCGACCGCTGACTGCAACTGATCAAAGCCGACCGACGCATCGGCGACCACGGTGGCGGATTCGGTGCCGAGATTGACGCTGGCCTGGCTGACGCCGGGGATCTTGGCAAGCGCCTTTTCAACCCGCATCACGCAGGATGCGCAAGTCATGCCTTCGATACCTATCGACATTTCATGCGGCGAACTTTCTGTTTCGGCAACGGCAAGCGCAGTACTCATGGTGTTATTCCTTGAATGGCAACAATGGGAGCAGTATCGACATTCCAATGATGGGAAGGTCAAGGCGTTTTTACAATGGATTTTTAATATTTCTTTTATACCGGTGCAATTTGTTCAATTTATACGTTGACCTTAGCCTTCACTATAAGGTTTAAACTGGTCTTTTCATTGGACCATTGGGCTGAAGCGCCATGTTAACCATAGGAAAAATTGCCGCTGATGTCGGCATCAGCACGAACGCCCTTCGTTTTTACGAGCGCGAAGGCTTGATTCACCCGGTGTCGAAAAGCGACAGCGGCTATCGTCTTTACGACGACGCTGCCGCGGTCCGGCTGCATTTCATCCGGCATGCCCAGCACTGCGGTTTCACATTGCTAGAAATCCGGGAACTCCTGGCTCTGCGTGAACAGGACTCAGCTTGTTGCAGCGACGTTCGGCGTCTGGTGGTCGAAAAAAAATTGCAGCTTGAGGCCAAAATCAAGGCGATGAAAGCGATGTCAAAGGCGCTCGACATCCTCATCGCGGATTGCCCAGATGCAGGCTGGCCCGCAAACGAATGTCCGATTTTAGGCGCTTTCGACCAAGTCAATGGAGGACAGAAACCTTGAATGTAGAACTGTTTTATACCGAAGGCTGCAGCAGGTGCGCCGCGGCACGGGAGGGGTTGAAGGCGGCAGCGCTGGAGGCTGTACCCGACACGACCTGGCGCGAAATCGACGCAATAAAGGAACTCGACTACGCGGTCGAGCTCGGTGTGTTGACATTACCGGCGGTGGCCATCAATGGCGCGCTGGTATTTTCGTCGCTACCGACACCGGCACAATTGGCTCGGGAATTGCAGCAGCGCCTCGACCTGGAGCGGCCTGATGGAGATTGATGCCTTGCGCCAGGCGGTCGAACAGGCAGGCTTCGCTTCCGCAGGCGTCGGTTTTCTTGCCGGCTTGCTGTTCAGCCTCAATCCTGTTGCCGTGGCGGCAATTCCGGTATCACTGGCGTATGTGACGCGGGCACGGGAGAAGCGCACCGCAGTGCTGTTCGGCGCCATGTTCATTCTCGGCCTGATTGTCACGCATGTGGTGCTGGGGTTCGCTGCGGGGCTCGGCGGGTTGTGGGTGGAGCGACTGCTTGGACGCTACTGGGGCGTAGTCCTCGGTCCGTTGCTGATTCTGTTGGGACTGCTATGGCCGGGGTGGATAAAGCTGCCGCTTCCCGCCGCGGCCTTTCGTGCCAAACGGGTTACCGGCATGTGGGGCGCGTTTGCGCTGGGCGTACCGTTTTCCGTCGCGATCTGCCCTGTTTGCACTCCTGCGCTGGTGGTCTTGATCGGTGCGATCGCGGGTATCGGTTCGCCGATGCTGGGAGTCGTCGTATTGCTGGCCTTCGCGCTGGGCCGTTCGGTTCCGATTGCGTTGGGTGCGGGAGCAATCGGCTGGCTGGAAGGCTTGAAGCCGCTGGCGCGGTACCAGCACATGTTCGAGACCGCCGGCGGCATCGCGTTGGTCGCCACCGGTTTGTACATGTTGAACGCATTCTTCTTTGTCGTTCCGGCGCTGGCCGGTTAGCTTATTTGGAATCGCCATGGGCAAAAGAAAATGCAGTCTGGAAGACGACGTACGGGCAGTGTTCGAACGCGCCTGTGTTGAGCAGGATTTTCAATTGGCGGAACATCTTTTGCAAGCGCTCGAAACACTTGCGGAACGCGACGGACATGACGAAAAATTGAAGCAAACCTACATGATGATGGCTTCGTCGCTTCATAAGAATCATTGATCTTGAGACCTTCCGCTATCCAGGGAATGTAAGCCTATGCCGAACACCGTTCCGGAGTCCGTGCTGACCTGTCCGCAATGCGGCTTTGCCCGGCGAGAGATCATGCCTGTGGACGCGTGCCAGTTCTACTACGAGTGCGAAAATTGCAAAGCGATACTGCGTCCGAAAGCCGGCGACTGCTGCGTATTTTGCTCTTACGGTTCGATGAAATGCCCTCCGGTTCAAATGCAGCAAGATTGCTGTGGCTGAGCCGTCCTTGTACGAGCTCGTCTATAAATATCGAGCTGGAATAGGCGAAGATGGGGGACAAGATCTAAATCCGGGCATAAAAACGTCGCTCGCATCACCCAACATGGAAATTGCGCATCATGCCGCTGTCTTCGTGTTCCAGATTGTGGCAGTGATACATGAACAGGCCGGGCTCCGTTGGTGTGAACGCCAGTCGTATGCTCTCGCCGGACAGGATCATGAAGGTATCATTGAATCCCGCCGAAACGATCCCTTCACGCAGATCGTCCGCCGCCTCGCCACCCACGCGTTCAAGGATACGGAAGCGCACGCCGTGCACATGCATCGGATGCGGCATCGCCATTCCCGGCCCATCGTTGGTAAACGTCCAGCTCACCGGTTTGCCGAGCGGCATCCGCTCATCGTCAGCAAACCCGGTCATGTCAAAGGATCGGCCGTTCATGAAACCCTGCATGCGGCGGAAGGAGAGCTGGGTCCGCAGTTCAACGACAGGATCTGTGCCGGTCGATGTGGCAACTGCCGGCAGAACCAATGATCCACCGCGTACACGTGATCCTGACCCGACGGTAAAACGGGCAACCGAAAGTTCTCATCCCTGGTCACCGCCCATCATTCCACCCATACCGCCCATCATGCCACCCATCATCCCGCCACCCATACCCCCGCCCATCATGCCGGACCTCACTGAGAACGCACCGCTAACGAGTGCAATCTCCGTCCCGCTGCGACGCTCGCCAAAGTCTTCCAGCAGCTCGACGCGTTCGAACGGCGCGAGCGTTACATAGGGCACCACTTTCGGCCCCTCGTCGGACGAGAGTAACCCGTTATCGGTGGCGATCACCCGCATCGGCCTGCCATCGGACCAGGCAAGCTTGTAGATCCGGGCATTGGAAACATTGGCAAGCCGCAAGCGATAAGGCCTCCGCGCCACCTTGAACGCAGCATCGGGCTTGCCGTTTACCAGCACCCTGTTGCCGAATACGCCGTTCATGCGATCCATCATCATGCGCCGGAACATAAACTGGTTATCTGCACCTGCCTGACGGTCCTGTATCGCGAGCGCGAGTTCATGCTCGACGGCCGGCAAACCGCGGTCCCGCTCATCCGGTTCACGCACGACCAGCAATCCCGCGAGACCGTAGTACACCTGCGCGCCTGACATGCCGTGCGGATGCGGATGGTACAGATAGGTGCCGGCGGGATTGCGCACGGTAAACTCGTAGACGTACTCGCCGCCCGCTTCTACTGCAAAACGAGGGTGACCGTCCGCTTCCTCGGGCACCAGCATCCCGTGCCAGTGAACGATCGATGGACCTTTCATACGATTGCGGAAATGGATTCTTACCCGTTCGCCGCGTTTCAGTTCGAGCGTCGGCCCGAAAGCGCCGCCCGTGGGCTTGACCGCATCGGTGCGGCCGCGCATCACGGTGGCGCCGTAACGCAGCACTCGCGTCCGCGTTCCTTTCCAGAGCGGGACGCTGCCCGCCTCGGCAGTCAGCCGCAGCACCAGGTCGGCATCGTCGCCAAGAGCGTAGCGAGCAGGGAGTGGCGCAGCCAGTGCCGCTGCTGTTGCACCAAGAAACCGTCTGCGTGTCAGCATGATTCAGTTTTCCTATGTCTGGTTGTCAGTCAGGCTAAAGAATCCCATAAACAAAGAACCAATTCAAACCGCCTCACTTCAAAGAGATTGCCCCTTGTCGGCAATTTGTTTCCAGCTCTTTCCTTCATCCGGGCTTATGTACACGCTGCGTTGATATGTCGCTATCGCATACTCGTTCCGCTTTACCGGATTCTGGGTGATATAGGCCACCGCATCATTTTCCATCGCCGGCAAAACCACGTTGTCGACTTGTTTGCCATCCAGATCGAAACGGCGTAACGCAGGCTGTCCGTTGGCCGTGCTGAACCAGAGATGTTGTCCGTTCAAGTCAAAAAATGTTCCCGCGATTTCGCCATCGGCGATTTTCTGAAATGTCTCGCCGGCATCCCGCGACAGGTACAGCCCTTTTTCCGCACCCGCTGCAACGGCCTTCGGGTCCGATGGATGGACAGCCAGACTTCGTGGATAGTTCTCCAGACCTTTTGCCGTGGCCCGCTGCCATGAGAAGCCGTCATTGACAGTGAAATAAATTCCCGGCTTCTTCATTTTGGAGTTTGAATTGGCGCTTACGACATAAATGGCGCCGGTTTCGTAGCCGGTCCCGAGTATATGAAAATCCGACTCCCCTTCCATGCCCAGCTTTTGCCAGGTTTGGCCGCCGTCGGTGCTCTTGATCAGTCCGAAAGGATTGACCAAGCCCGATCCCTGTGCCGGATGACCGCTGCTATAGATCGCATTTTGGGTAGCCGAAAAACCCATGTAGTCATGTTGCGGCCCCGGCGCCTTCGACCAGCCGGAGCCGTCAAACACGGCCAATCCATGATGACTTGGAATCAGGATTTTGCTGCCGTCCGGGTTATATGACAGTCCATGAACGTGTACCAGTTCGACCTTTTCCTTTTTGATAGCAGATGGGTTGGCTGCCGGTGCCTGAGAAACAGCGGCCGGGCTTGCAGGCGCTTCCGGCGTCTTGTCGCAGCCGGCTGAAAACGCGCCGGCAAGTGCCGCGCTGGCGACCAGCGTGAGCGTTTTGAAGCGTGTCGTCATTTTCATCATTTAAACCTTTCGAAAAAACGTTGATGTGCTCCATCCGCCAGTGGATGTTGGATACACCCGCTGAATTATTCGCATAGCGCGCCGCGGTGGAATCACCACAGTCTATTAGGAGGCGTGCTGAGCGCTTCCACATTCTTTCTACCTGCACTAAAAGCTTGCAAAAATTTTCGGACTGGATGAAGTGCTCAGATAGTAAACGTGGATCGGTCCTTTTTTATTTCCGGGCATGCCCGGCGCTCCGACCGGCATGCCCGGAACAGACAATCCTTTAAGCGGAAGGCGCTCTGTCAATACGCGCTTGATGTGTTCGGCTGGAATAAGGCCCTCGAACACGTAACCGTTGATCGTGGCGGTATGGCAGCCTTCCAGTTTTTCAGGAACGCTGTACTTTTGTTTCACGGATGCCATGTCATTGGTATTAATCATCTTTACTTCAAAGCCGTTTGTCTTGAGATGTTCAGCATAGACATCGCAGCAGCCGCAGTGCGGATTCTTATACAAATTTACCGGGATCCCCGCAGCAAGTGCCGGCAGCTGCGTACCCACGAGTAATGTCATAAAGATCGTTTTTTTCCAGGTTTTCATCATCGTTCTCCTTGGTCATTATTGATCCGGCACGATGAAGTCTCTATTTCATCGTGCCCATTTCTCACCCTCAGCCCTCTGGGAGAGGGCCGGGGGTGGAGCAGGGGTTTCGGACGATATATCGTCCGCCTGCGTAACGGTCCTGGCCTGCAGGCCAGGACGCGCACTGCAAGTGAGGGGATGCGGCTCCATACTTATTCGTGCCACATCAATAGTTGTGAAATGAAGCGTTACATCGTCTCCACAAAAAGGCTCATTGCGCCTCGGGCGGAAAAGGCTGACGCCGGCTTTCTTCGCGCTGGATACGCCTTTGCTCCGGAGTCCATAGTGTTTTCAGGTAAGTAATGACGGCCCGTATTTCGCCTGGTGCCAGCGTCTGTCCATATGCAGGCATGGTCTGTCGCTTCGTCTTGTTGAAAGGATCGCGCCAGCCGTCCCGAATGATGCGATACAGCATGCCATCAGCATGTTTCCAGGTATGGCCTTCCGGCCCGTGCGGCGGCGGCGGCAATTCACCTTGTGCGTCACGCTGTTGCCAGCCAGGCTTGCCTTCGCCTTTTGCACCGTGACACGATGCACAATACTGCTGGTAGATCAGGCGGCCAGCGCCGATTCGCTGCTGGTTCGCCGACGACGGGGGCGGTTTGGCGGCGTGCGTCAGTGCCGCCACGCTGAGCAACCCGGCAACCACGCCAAGCGGGATGCTATGCATCGACTTTCTCCCATGTTTCGCCGCGATCGCGGCTGAGGAACAAGCTGCCATTGGCACCGGCATACAACACACCCGAAGGCGCGGCAGTCAACGCGGTAATAACAGAGGCCGGCGACTTCATGCTCGTCCATTGCTCTCCGCCATCAGCGCTGACAAAAAGTCCTTTCGCGGTACCCGCGTAGACGCGCTGCGGCTCATCCGGATCGTAGGCCACAGACTCGACCTTGCCGACCAGTTCGCCAGCTTTATGCCAGCCGCAGAAACAATCCATCGAACGGCGTACACCTTCGGAAGTGGCGGCAAAGAGCCAGCCTGTCTCCATGCTGCCGGGCATGTTGGAATGGACGAAGTGCAAGATTTTCTCGCGCGGTCCCCGATCCATCAGACGCCAGCGCGCACCGGCATCTTGACTGCGGAAAATACCTTTCCCAGTCACATAGGCATACACCGTGTCCGCTTGGTCTGCATGCGTGGTCAATGCCACGACCCTTCGGTTGGGTAAACCCTGGTTTGCTGCAGTCCAGCTGCGCCCGCCGTCCTTGGTGCGAAAAACGCCCAAACCGGGACCCGCAATGTATAAAACGCGCTTATCCCCGGCTGAGATCGCAACTGCGGCCACGTCGGCTTTTGCCGCAGAGGGCGGCAAGGCAACCCTTGTCCATGTCTGGCCCTGATCGTTACTTTGGGAAAGCGTCTTGGCGGTCGCTTTTAACAGCGTGCCGGTTGCACTATCAAATTCGAGCGCAACTATCCGGTCTTTAAATGAAGTTGACGCTGCTGCGCCAGCTAAGCCATGACCTGCAAGTATGGTGACAAACACTGCTGCCATGCCTAGCAGCCGCCAAAGACTGCGAAGAGATTGGCGTCTTTGCTTTATCGTCATGATTAAATCCACCATAAATGGTTCTCCATTTGCGCTACAAAAGCACTTCATTCAATAAATTGACAAACCGGTTCGCATTCATGAATCCGATCACCCGACGGCCCTTGATTTCCTGTCCCGCTCGATCGAAAAAAATAATTCCCGGTGGGCCGAACAAGCCGAATCGCGCAAGCAGTTGCTTGTCTGCAGCCGAATTGGCGGTGACGTCTGCCTGAAGCAACACGACGTTTTGCAGCTTGGCCCTGACCGCGGGATCGGAAAACGTGAAGTGCTCCATTTCCTTGCAGCTGACACACCAGTCGGCATAAAAATCCAGCATCACATGGCGGCCGGCTGCTTGCTGCAGCCTTGCATCCAGTTCTTCGACGCTCTTTATCCGTTCGAATGGCAGCAGTGCCAGCGTTTTGTTCCCGATGTTTCCACTGATGCCGGCCAGCGGCTGCAGAAAACTACGGCTTCCGCTGAAGGTGCCGGCCAGATAGATGGCGCCGATCATGAACCCGATCACGCCCAAGCCTTTACCCAGCCTTGCGAACCCGCCGGCATCCGATGGCAACGCATCGAATGCGCGCAGATGGATCGCGTAAAGAATGAGGAGGACGCCGGCCAGCGCCATGCTGATTGAAAGCGGGATAAAGGGAGAAATGATCCAGAGTGCGGCGGCAAGCAGCAGCACGCCCAGGAACACCTTGATCGACTTCATCCATGTTCCTGAACGCGGCAACAAGCTTCCCAATGAGGTCCCGACCACAAGCAGCGGTATGCCTTTGCCAAGCGCCATCGCGAACAAGGCCGTGCCGCCCAGTACGACGTCCTGGGTTTGGCCGATGTACAACAGCGCGCCGGCCAAAGGCGCGGCAATGCACGGCCCGACGATGATCGCAGAAACCACACCCATTGCAAATACGCTGGCTGACGTACGCTTGCTGATCCGGTTGCTTGCCGTTGCGACGCGGCTTTGCAGAAATGCCGGCAACTGAAGTTCATAAAACCCGAACATCGATAATGCAAGCACGACGAATAGCGCCGCCATGCCGCCCAAGGCCCAAGGCGTTTGCAATGTGGTCGATAACAATGAGCCGCTCAAGCCGGCTGCGACGCCAACCGCAGCATAGGTAAGCGCCATTCCCAACACATAAGATGCCGACAACCAGAAGGCACGGGTCTTGCTGATCGATGCGCCCTGCCCTGCGATGATGCCGGACAAGATCGGAAACATCGGCCATACGCACGGCGTCAGCGAAAGCAGTACTCCAAAGCCGAAAAATCCTGCGACCACCCACCAAAAACTACTGGCCTCGAATAACGTAGCAGCCCTGTCGGGGTCCAGCCAGCCGACGATGCCCGATACGGACGTGGAACTCACTCGCGCTTTGTCTACGTTGCGTTCCGATGTTTCGGGCCGTTGACCGGAAGGAAAAGTATTCGGCTTGTTGCTGTCTGCAACAAGCGTCGCCGGCAGCACAAAATCAAATGTTTTATCGATCGGCGGATAGCAGACACCGATATCCGCACAACCCTGATAACTGAAATGGAGCCGGCCGTCGGGTGCCGCATCCGCCGGCCGATTCAGCTGGACGATGGCTTCAAAGGACGTGTGGTAGACCTCAACCTGACCGAACGTAGGATCGGATTTCATTTCCCCCGGCGGCAGGTTCACGCCGGCCACCTTCATCATCGCGGGCTCAATGATCTTGAAACTGAGTCTGTCGCGATAAAGATAGTAGCCTTTGGCGGGCACAAATTCAGCGATCAGGCTGCTGGCATCCCTGACGCGTACCTTTACTGTAAAGGCTTGCTCGGGCGGCAGCAATTCCGGCTGACTGTCTCCGCCGAACAACTTTTTCAAAGACTGCAATGGGCTCGTATCCGACGCCGTGTTGTCTGCTATTGCGAAAGCAAGCGCGCCAGCTTCCTGCGCGCTGCTCGCTAACGGATATAGGCCGATGAGCAAACCAATCAACAGACCGTTTCGGAGAATATTGAAGAAGCGCACGTTGTGTCCTACCCTTTCAACAAGGTGCGCAAATCCTGCGCAATCATGTCAGCCGAATGCTGATCCGCGATAAACAGACGCAACCGGCCTTGCGGGTCGAACACAAAACTCGGTCCCATATGGTCGACCGTATAAAACCCGTTCTCGCCCGGCTTCTGGTGTTGATAAAAAATCTTGAATTCTTTCGCAATTTCCTGCGTCGTTTGTTCATCGCCAACCATACCCAAAAAGCTCGGATGGAAAGCGGGCGCATATTGCTTCAGAATTTTTGGCGTATCGCGTTTCGGATCGAGCGTGACAAACAGCACCTGCACGCGTTCAGCATCCTTGCCGAGTTTTTCCATCGCCATCGCCAGCTTGTACATCGTCATCGGACACATATCGGGGCAATTCGTGTAGCCGAAAAACAGTACGACCGCTTTCCCTTTGAAGTCGGCGACGCTTCTTGCCTGTCCATTATGGTCAGTTAGATGAAAGTCTTTACCCCACGGACTGCCTGTGATGTCGACAGCGGAAAATTTCTGCGGCGGGTCTGCCTTGTCGCATGCGGCCAGTAGAAACGCAAGGATCAGTAAAGTGATTACCTGATAGAGCTTCTTCATGAGTCAAAATCTCCGTCTATTGCCCGAACGGCCGAATCGGCACACGAACGGGAACGATCGTCCTGTTGCCGGCACCATCGACAAACGTCATCTTCAACTGAAGCGATTCACCGGCCTTTAACGGCTTCTTTAATCCAAGCAGCATCAGATGAATGCCGCCCGGCGCCAGATCGACGTTTTGGCCCGCCGGTACCTCGAGTTGTTTTTGCGCCCTCATTTGCATCACGCCATTCTGATGACGCATGCTGTGCACTTCCACAGACCGAGACACATCGCTTTCGATGCCGGTCAAGGTCGTATCGACGGCGCTGTAAATTTTCATGTACGCCGCGCCGACCGCTTGTCCGGGTACCGTCGCTCGCGCCCATGCGTGCGAAATTGCGGGCGAATGTGCCGTACCGATCGACGTACTTGGTCGCGTGTCCTTCTGGTCGGCGGCATGCGCCGTCAATATGGAGCAGACTACGACAAGCGACATGACAGCCATCGTCGTTGCTATTTTCAAAAAATTTTCGTTCACCCGCAAATCAAGTCGAGCTCCAGCGGAGGAATCGACATCATAAGCAACACGATTGCCATAGCCATAGACAAGCTCTCCGGCTGCCTGGGGTACTGCACTGTTCCCATTCATTACCAACTCCTATCGAAAAAGCATTGCGGAAAATTCATGCTAAAGTCACCGAATATAAAAATTCCTTCAACTTCCATTTTTGGATCCATTTCAGGAGGTAGTGGCGTTGAGACCCCAGCCCGATCGCATCAATCCGCTTTGGCACTTCGCATCGATATTTACCGTCGCCGTTGCATTGAACTATGTGTGGGAAATCGCTCAAAGCCCGCTGTATGCCGGCATTCACAGCTGGGAAAACATTTGGAAACATTGTTTCGTCGCGAGCTTGGGGGACGGCATCATTCTCTGGATCATCCACGCGGTCGGACGGATCGCTTTCGGGCGGTGGAACTGGTTCATCGATCCAGGATTCAAGGGCTATGGCGTGATGCTGGGCAGCGGACTGATTGTCGCGCTTGCGATTGAATGGATCGCCATGCACCTCTTGCAGCGCTGGGAATATAGCGCCGGCATGCCCATCATTCCCGGCACAAATATCGGCCTTGTTCCAATTCTGCAAATGCTGATTCTCCCTCCGGCAATTTTTTACATTGCGGGGATGTGGATCAAGCGCAGACAAATGCAGGCGCACCGATGACAGCGACGCGTGCGGCCCGCGATTCATCAGGCAAAATTCCGGAACGCGTACGTTCATCGCACTTCCGTACCGAAACCGTGGCGGGAAATCATTTTTCATCTTGATCCGGCTTCTTTTCGTTGTCTTGCATATTCATATTTTTCATCCACTATCGGCATTGCTGATACTGCGCGTCCGAAAAGGTTCTTCAACGCTTCTTGCGTCTATTTTGTTTTTTAGGATTCACCATATGCATGGCGCTTGCGCCGGACTTCTTTTTACGTCCAACATGCCTGAGCCAGAGAAGCAGCGCCACAACAATCACAACGGCGACCGCCCATAAAGCGAAGATGGTGTTCATTACCTCCATCGGCACCCATTGCTCGCCAAAAATCATTCACACCTCGCAGTAGTTTGCACGCTCGTCATCCGATTACATCAATAGTTTTAACCTGACGAACAGCACAGTTGAACGCCCCACGCGAAGCGTGATGCGCTGAACCGACAAAAGCGTGTGATGCAGTTTCATCACGATTCAAGCCATACTCAACGAGGCGCTCGGTTGCATTTGTGTCCGCAGTTGCCGCCGGCGCAGCAGGAGATACACGGCCGGCACCACAAACATTGACAACAGCGGCGCGGTAATCATCCCGCCGACCATCGGCGCTGCGATGCGCTGCATCACTTCCGAGCCTGTGCCGGTGCCATACATGATGGGCACCAGACCGGCGATGATCACCGCCACTGTCATTGCTTTCGGGCGCACGCGCAACACCGCGCCTTCGCGGATCGCATCGAGTAAATCGACTTCGCTGATGTTGCCTTTGGCCACGCGCGCCTCCCACGCTTGTTTCAGATACAGCAGCATGATCACGCCGAACTCGGCCGATACGCCGGCCAGCGCGATGAAGCCGACGCCACCGGCCACCGACAGGTTGTGATCGAGCAGCCATAGCAGCCAGATACCGCCCGCCAGTGCGAACGGAAGCGTCGCCATGATCAGCGTCGCCTCGTCGAAGCGGCCGAATGTCAGGTACAGCAGCACAAAGATGATCAGCAGCGTGGCCGGCACCACCACCTTGAGCTTGGCGGTGGCGCGTTCCATGAATTCGAACTGGCCGGACCAGGAAATCGAATAACCTGCAGGCAGCTTCACGTCGGCAGCTACCACCTGTTGCATCTCCTTGACCGCGGAACTGAGATCCCGGTCGCGAATATCGACATAGACCCAGCCCGACAGCCGCGCATTTTCACTCTTGAGCATTGGAGGACCATCGTTGATTTTGATCGCGGCCACATCGCCCAGGCGGATTTGTGCGCCACGGTCAGTCAACACCGATAATTGACGCAACTTTTCGACCGAGTCGCGCACTTCGCGCGGATAGCGCACGCTGATCGGAAACCGCTGCAGTCCTTCGATGGTTTCACCAATGTTGTCACCGCCGATGGCGGCCGACACGACGCTTTGTACGTCAGCGATATTGAGTCCGTAACGCGCGGCCGCGTCGCGGTCGATATTGACATCGACGTAGCGCCCGCCAGTCAGACGCTCGGCCAATGCCGACGAGACGCCCGGCACCTTTTTCACCGCTTGTTCGATCTCGCCGGTAATGCGGTCGATCTCTTGCAGACTTGCTCCGGCCACCTTGACGCCAACCGGACTTTTGATGCCGGTAGCCAGCATATCGATGCGATTGCGAATCGGCGGCACCCATATGTTGGATAGGCCCGGGACCTTGACGACACGGTCTAGTTCCTCGACCAGTTTGGCCGGTGTCATCCCTGCACGCCATTGATCGCGCGGCTTGAACTGGATCGTGGTTTCGAACATTTCCAGCGGCGCCGGATCGGTCGCGGTTTCGGCACGCCCCGCTTTACCGAATACACTTTTTACCTCTGGCACCGTCTTGATCAGACGGTCGGTTTGCTGCAGCAATTCCGACACCTTGCCAACCGACAGGCCCGGTAAAGCCGTCGGCATATACAACAGGTCTCCCTCGTCCAGCGGCGGCATGAATTCACCGCCGAGGCGGCTCATCGGCCACAACGTCACCGCTGCGAGCAATGCAGCGACCAGTAGCGTGGTTTTTGGAAAGCGCAGCACGCCTTCCAGCAACGGGCGATAGACCGCGATCAGAAAGCGGTTAAGCGGATTCTTTTGCTCTTCCGGAATACGTCCCCGGATCAGGTAGCCCATCAATACCGGGATCAGCGTCACCGCCAGGCCGGCCGCCGCCGCCATTGCATAGGTCTTGGTAAAGGCGAGTGGCGAGAACAGCCGCCCTTCCTGCGCTTCCAGCGTGAACACCGGAATGAACGACAGCACGATGATCAATAGCGAAAAAAACAGCGCCGGCCCGACCTCGGCTGCGGCATTGCCGATCACGCGCCAATGATCTTCTCCTTTCAATTTCTCGCCCGGATTGGCATGGTTCCAGGCCTCGATATGCTTGTGCGCATTTTCGATCATCACCACCGCCGCATCGACCATCGCACCGATCGCAATCGCGATGCCGCCAAGCGACATGATGTTGGCGTTTACCCCTTGGTAATACATGACGATGAACGCGATCAAAATACCTAACGGCAGCGACACGATCGCCACCAATGCGGAACGCAGATGGAACAGGAAAATCACACACACCAGGGCGACGACGATGAATTCCTCGATCAGCTTTTCACTCAGGTTGCTCACCGCGCGTTTGATCAGGCCCGACCGGTCGTAAGTCGGGATGATTTCGACGCCGTCCGGCAGGCTCGGCTTCAGCGCTTCCAGCTTGGCCTTGACCGCCTCGATGGTTTCCAGCGCGTTTTTTCCTGAGCGCATCACGATGATGCCGCCGGCAACTTCACCCTCGCCATCGAGTTCTGCAATGCCGCGCCGCATTTCCGGACCAACCTGGATTCGCGCGACATCACCCAGCCTGACCGACACACCGGCATCGGTGGTGCTGAGCGGAATCTTGCGGAAATCATCCAGCGACTGCAGGTAACCCGAAGCGCGCACCATGTATTCGGCTTCACCCAGTTCCAGCACCGAACCGCCGGTTTCCTGATTGGCTCTCCTGACTGCGTCGACCACCTTGCGATGCGGGATGCCGTAAGCGCGCATCTTGTCCGGATCGAGCACGATCTGGTATTGCCGCACCATGCCGCCGAGACTGGCGACTTCCGACACATTGGGCACCGTCTTCAATTCGAACTTGAGGAACCAGTCCTGCAACGTGCGCAGCTGCGACAGATCCATCTTGCCACTACGGTCCACCAATGCGTATTCATAGATCCAGCCCACACCGGTCGCGTCCGGGCCGAGTGAAGCCCTCGCTTGCGGCGGCAGGCGTGACTGCACCTGATTCAGGTATTCGAGTACGCGCGAGCGCGCCCAGTACTGATCGGTGCCGTCTTCGAACAGGATATAGACGAATGAATCGCCGAAGAATGAGTAACCCCGCACCGTCTTCGCGCCGGGCACCGACAGCATCGTGGTGGTCAGCGGATAGGTGACCTGGTTCTCGACAATCTGCGGCGCCTGGCCCGGATAGGTGGTGCGGATGATGACCTGCACGTCCGACAGATCGGGAATGGCGTCGAGCGGCGTGCGCGCCAACGACCAGATGCCCCAGGCAGTGATCATCAGCGTCGCCAGCAATACCAGAAAACGATTGGCGATCGACCAGCGGATCAATTTGGCGATCATTTACGCGCTCCGGCTTGATCATTGCCCTTCACCGACTGCCCGGAAGCGCTCGACAGCGGCTCGATCGAGGTGATCTCGAACATGCCGTCCCTGGTCTGGCGAATCGCAAAGGCAACGGTATCGCCCACTGCGATGTTGCCTGGAAGGCCGCTTGCCGGCAGCTTGAATCCCATGGTCATCTCGCCCCACTGCAGCGACGGGATGGGTCCGTGCGACAACGTGATTTCTTCCTGATCGATGCTTTCAACCTTGCCTTCGCCACGATGCGCCGCGCTCGCTGCCTTGTCGGCATCTGCTGCACTTGCCTCTCCCATGCGGGTGGCAGTTCCTTTCAGGCTGGCTTCCGAATCGATCAGGAATTGGCCCGATACGACGACCTTTTGACCCGCCTCCAGTCCTTTGCGTATCTCGGTCCGGCCTTTCGCCTCCATACCGGTCTCGACACCGACCGGTGCAAACTTGCCGTCGCCTTCGGCAACGATCACGACGCTGCGCGTGCCGGTCTGAATCACTGCCTCGGTGGGCACCATCAACGCATCTTCACGCGAGGCGGACGTAAAACTGACGGTGGCGAACATGCCGGGCACCAGTTGACCCGCAGGATTAGCCAATTCGACCCGGGCCTTCAACGTACGGGTAGCCGCATCCACTTCAGGCAAAATTGCGCCCACCTTGCCCTTGAAAACTGTCCCGGACAATGATGGCGTGCGCGCTTCGACTGGATTGCCGGGCCGTACTTGGGCGGACAGGTTTTCCGGTACATCGGCATGGACCCATATTTTGCCAAGGCCGTTGATCCGGAACAACGGTGCGCCGGACATCACGGTCATGCCTTCGCGCACCGACAGTTCGGACACCACGCCGCCAATGGGTGCAACAATGGTAAGGCGCGGTTGCACTTTGCCGCTGGATTCGATCCGGCGAATCAGATCGTCGGTCATGCCGACCAGGCGCATGCGCTGTTTTGCAGCGTCTGCCAGTGCGCCGCCAGCCGCACCGTCCATTTGTCTGGCGACCAGGTATTCTTCCTGCGCTGCGACCCAGTCGGGCACATACAGTTGCGCCAATGGCTGGCCCTTCTTCACTGGATCGAGCGGCGCACGCACATACAACCGTTCGACAAAACCGTTGCTGCGCGCTTGCACCAACGCGACGTCGCGCTCGTTGTAAGCGACGCTGCCCACTGCCTCAACCGCTAACGCCAGATTTCCCCTGATGACTTCGGCGGTACGGATGCCCAGATTCTGCTGCACGCGCGGACTGATCGAAATAGTCCCTTCATCGCCGGAATCATTTGCATAGACTGGCACCAGTTGCATGTCCATGAAGGGCGACGGGCCTGGCTTGTCGAACTTATGCCCCGGCACCATCGGGTCGTGCCAATACAGCACTTTCTTGCCGGTCTCAGAATCCGCGCCAGCGCCTTGCTGCGCATTCCCCGCAGCCGGCTGTGTCGCGCCTGCCGTCGGTGGCGTTAACTTCATTCCCTGCTGCATGCCGATCCAGTAGAGACCAACACCGCTTGCACCAAGTACACCTGCCGCAACGAGCGCGGCAACGATTTTTTTCGTTCTCATTTTGTATCCCTGTTGATCGTCCAATGCGCGGAAAAGCCTTGTTGCGGAAAAAGGAAATTGAGCTGCGCCCACAGACGGGCAATGTCTGTCTCCAGTTGCAGCGCCTGAATCCGCACCTCGATTTCATTGCGGCGTGCAGCAAGCAGATCGGCAAGACCGGCTTTTCCGCCACGGTAAGCGGCAACCGTAGCCGCAGTGCGGTCATTGGCCAGCGGGACCAGTTCGCGCTGATACCGGGCATGGCGCTCGCGGCCGTTTTCCCATTCGTTGATCAGCGCACGTGTCTCGGCGACATGCGCACGTAACATGTCCTCGCGTTCGGCCTTGGCTTGTTCAACCATCGCCAGTTTGGCCGACAGTTCCCGATCCTGGCGATTGCCTTGATTCCACTGCAAGGGAATCGACACGCCGACCGAAATCATGTTCGAGTAAGCCGGACCGCGCTGGCTATACATTAACTCGACGCTCCAGTCGGACTTCTTGTTGGCTTGCGCAAGGCTGGCTTCGGTGGCAGCGATCTCCTCCTGTTTGGCCAGCACGGCAATTTCGGGATGATGCGCAAGCTGGGATTCGAGCTCGGCGACGTCCAGACGAATTGCATCAGTGGCAGGCTTGCCACCCAATGGCGTGTCCGCAGTGCCGCCAATCCAGCGTGCCAACATGACCTTGGCGTTGCGAATCCGACGGTCGATTTCACTGGCGCGATCGTCAAATGCTGTCAACGCACTACGCGCAGTAATGATATCGGCTTGATTGCCACGACCGCCGCGATAGGCGCCTTCGGCTGCCTGTATTTCCAGCTTTGCCTGCGTTCCCTGCTCGGCAATAACCGCCGCCATCGCTTCCGCGTAGTAGCGATCGAGCCATGCCAGCGCGGTATTGCGTTCGATCGCAGCAATGGTCACGCTTTTTTCAGCGAGCGACTTTTCCGCCTCCCGCTCGAACCGATTGGCCCGCAATTGCCGCTTGTCGGCACGGGTCAATTCCTGCATTACACCGACCTTGCGCATCGTCATGAAGTCGTTGGTCAGACTGAAACGATCCGGGCCATTCACCGGCAAACTCTCGACGCCAAGTCGAAGCACCGGATCAGGCAATTGCCCTGCGGCGACAGCCATGTCACGTGAAGCAGTAACGGAAAAATCGTGCGCCGACAGTTGGCGCGAGCGCTCGACGGCGCGGCGTTGCGCTTCTGCCAGCGTGAGCGGCGCCTCGGCCGCGAAAACGGCAGTCGACAGCGCGAGTGCGCCAACCAATGTGGTGAGGACGATTCCTCCGCAAAACCGGGAAACCGACGTGCGCGCTAGATCACGCGTTGTAAAGGGGGGCAGCATGAAACCTCCAGACAGCATTGAACAACATCGTTTGCGCGAAACGCGCACCGATGACGGACCAGGCGATCTAGGAGGTTAAATACGGAAACAGCAGTTGCGAATAGATAACGGCGGCGCAGTGGTCCGCGTTAACGAGAAGGAGGTTGATTGTGCGGCAGGCGCGCGGTATGTAGCCTCGATCGGAGGTAAAGCGAGCCCCGACCCGGCCGCGACGAAGGATTGCACTTGCGGCAATTCAGGCTTGTCCAGGGAGTGCGTTCCTGCCTGATCGTGAGCATCGCATAAATTAGCTTGCTCGATGTCCATGCCTTGGCAGTCCGAAGTGTCGTGCACCAAAGAGCTGACCGATATCGAAACTGGCTCATCCGTTTGTCCAACCGGAAAATCCGGACACACATAAGCTGCTACAGCTAACTGCATAAACAGTATGCTGAAGAGCGCGATCAGCGCAGCAACAAAACGGGATGGGCGGGACAGTTTCATTCAGTATTCATTTTTCTCTTAATGCATAAAGCGGGGCTTATGGTAAGCGGGCATCCAATTTATTGTCAAGCGCCCAAAAAGTCTTGAGACTGAGCTGTGTCGTTTACCGAGGCGGAAACCTTACAAAAAACCGAAGCAAAGCAAACACCGGATTCCCTGCCGAAGAACAAATCGTTGCGTTGCAAGTACTTGAATGTACTGTGCGATGACGTGGTCATGCAAAACTTCCAGGTTTTCGGCAAATGAATCGAATCCATGCGATAAGGCACCCTCCCCGATTGCTTAGCCGGACCGGTCAAAAAAGTGCTGACACTATGACTTGCCAGGCACAACCTCGGAATGCGTGCGGAGGTGAAAGAATTGTTCCACGGGCAGTACTGCCACAATTCCCGCACCCGGAACATCCGAATGCGCAACATCCCTAATCGCGCCGATTACTGTGTCCGCCCTCGATTCCTCTATAAACACTTCGACTTTGATATGTTCAGTCAGGTGATCCTTTGAAAAGAAATTAGCATACTTGCCAAATCCCTTTGCCTTCGTCACGGTCATCCCCGGCACTTGAAGACTTTCGAACCTTGCTTCCAATGCATCCAACACGTCAGGACGAATGATCGCGACCACATATTTCAAACTCATGATGTCCTCCTCCTCAATAATCAGTTTTCTGACACAGCGTGCAAGATTTTCAGTACAGCACAGTCAGGCACGCTTGCTGTCCACCCGAATTACCAAACATGTCTCGCTCGAGTAGGTCCGTGTCATGATTGCCCATGGTGCGTTTCCACTGAATGGAAGGTCCAGCTATCAAAACTTGGTCGCTCTCGCTATCTGTTCCCCCTTGCTCCACCATCGCCTCGACATAGAAGAGAAGAACCACAGTGCGTTAATGGGTGAACGCGACAAACGACGATGAAATGAAACTTCCGGAAAGCATTGAACAACATAGTCTGCACGCTACGCGCGACGATGGCGGCTTGTGCGATCCGGAAAGTTAAATTCTGAAACAGCAGTTGCGGATGGAGAGCGGCGGCACGGTGGTCCGCGTCAATAGAGGAGGGTCCAGCTGTATTGCAGTGGAATGATGGACAGCCTGAATGTTCCGAAATACCAGCGTAAGCGCGGCAGCAACGAACGGTTGAACCGGCGGCAGCCCCGACTTGTCGAGCGATTGATCACCTGGGTGGGCATGTGCATGACACAGCCCAGGCTGTTTGGCATCCATGCCCTCGCAGTTGGACATGCCTTGATGACCCGAATAAGCTGATGCCGACGCCGATTCATTTCCCTCCGCCGTTGCCAAGTCCGGGCATACATATCCCGCTACGGCAAGCTGCATGAACAGTATGCTGAAGAGCGCAACAAGTGCCGCGGCAAAACGAGATGGACGAGATAGTTTCATGCAAGACGGCTGGTGGTTACGCACGAGATAGTAAGCAATGCCTTGGTCCGCTGTCAATTGTTTTGACTGGAGCCTGCCGCTTTGCCGTGAAGAGATTATGTGTTTGCGAAAATAAAGTTACTCGCTCGTCGACTAATGTTGGATATTGGTGCATTGATGTCGTTGCATATCCATAGCCTGTCTTGATCCTGTGTAAATATTTCTATTGACATAGAAGCATATGATGCAAAGATGATATTATTTTTTGGCAAGTAAGCTTGCGCGATTTTGGGATTCGGTTTTGGTTAAAACTGCATGCCTGTACAAAAAGAACATCGCTAAATCGCAGCGGATTTTAATCAGTAAATTTTTGAGCTCAAATCAGAGGCTCTGATTTTATTCCCGGTTGTTTGCCGTGAAATCCGTACGAATAGTGATTCTTCGTTGCCACGCACGAAAATCGTCAAAGCACTTTTTCTATAGCCGCGTTACCTCAAAAAATACTTCCTTACCTTCCCCGGGAGCCGAAATGACCAGTCCAAATTTAGTTGCGCTACGTATTGTTCTTATTCTGGCAGGCGCGTTCATCGCCTTCACGGGCATCAACATTGGGTTCGGCGGTATCGCGACCCTGGGCTGGCAAGGACAGAGTTCGTTCCTTCAGGTTACGAACGAGCAGGCCTTCCTGGTCCAAGATAGTCACGTCCGTTTTCTCGGCGGCATGTGGCTCGGGGTCGGCGCCTTGTTCTTTCTTGCCGCGACCGATCCCGCAAAGTATCGGAACGTGCTCGGGGCGGCCTTGACGCTCATTTTTCTCGGCGGCTTGGCGCGTTTTACCCAAATGGAGTTCCAGATCCTCTTTGGACCGGACCTCGCGAGCTCTCTGCTGGCCGAGCTGGTAGGCATACCGCTTTTGTACTTCTGGTTATTGAAAACCACCCGCAACAAATCCAGCGCCAAGGAGTTGGCCGCAACCGCCGGTCTCCATGGCTCAAAAGAGAAAAATGCCTGATACTGCAATGCGAACGCCGGTGATGTCGGTAGCATCGGACAACAACTTATAGCCGGGAAGCCACTTTTTAATATTAGGTGTCAACATGCATGCGTTCGAATACCAACACTCGCGACAGACGTTGGCAGACGGAGTCGCCGAGTACTATCGATCAAACCCGGAACTCGTTAAAGGACGCGGAATGTCGGCGGCCGCACAAAAGTTCTTTCGCTGCCACGACGCCGTGCATGTTGTGTATGGCTGCGGCAACACGCTGAACGACGAGGCGATCGTGAAAATCTCAAGCTTCTTCGGGACCACAGGCGGCTTCAAGGTTTTACGGGGTTATCAACTCCATGAATCGCTGCAAATTTACAAGAAGCTGCGGCCAGGCGAAGTGCTCGTCGCCATTTTTTATTCGATCTTCCTGATTCCGCGCACTCTCCTCCGCTGTGCTCGCCAGCGCAAGCAGTGGCCCTGGAACAACTTCGAAGAATACTTGCAGTTACCCTTGCACGAAATTCGGGAAGAGTTTGGCATCCTGGTAGCCCATGTCGAGGCCAATGAAACCGGCGGCGTTTAGCGACACGCACGACATAAGATCCCGATTTGGACGCGTCTGACGTGGAACAACCCGGAAAGTTATTCCTTGCGCCGTCCTTAACTGCTTGACCTACAATGGCCTTTCCTGAGCTGCGTTCGGGCGCTCTGCAAGCTTGACCCGAACGCTTCGCTGCCTCTCCATCGTACGGATAGTCGCCGGTGTATCGGCGTCTATCCTGCATGCCAAACGATGGCCGTGAACAAGGAGAAAACCATGAGCAACGACCGGATTGTCCAAGCCAATGGGGTGGACATTTGCGTGGAAACATTCGGCGACCGTCGTCACTCCGCCATCCTTCTCATACATGGAGCGACAGCATCAATGATGGCTTGGGAGGACGATTTCTGCGAACGCTTGGCCTCGGGATCCCGGTTCATCATCCGCTACGACCATCGCGACACGGGCCGCTCCGTAAGCTATGAGCCCGGCGCGCCGGCATACAGCCTGAACGATCTAATGGAAGATGCCATCGGCTTACTCGATGCCTTCGAGCTTCACCGTGCGCACCTCATCGGCAGGTCAATGGGCGGCGGCATCGCCCTGCTGGCCGCGCTCAACCATCCGGACCGAGTGGCGTCGCTCACCCTGATGGCCACCAGCCCGGGCGGCTCCGACCTCTCCCCGCCTTCCGATGCGTTTCTGGCGCATATCCAGGGAGGCCATCAGCCCGACTGGTCCGATCGGGACGCGGTGATCGACCACATTCTCACTTTGCTCCGAGCGTTTGACGGCGGCACGCCGCATTTTGATGCAGCTGCCATTCACGATGCCGTGGCACGCGACATCGATCGCACTGTCAATATCGCGTCCAGCCAAATCAATCACTTCCTTATCGATCCCGGGGAACCGGTTCGGCAGCGGCTCGCGGAGATCACGGCGCCCACGCTTGTGATCCAAGGTGAAAAAGATCCCGTGTTCCCCATCGACCACGGCCAGACACTGGCAAGCGCGATTCCCGGCGCCGAACTCCTCGTCCTGCCGGAAAGCGGCCACCTGGTGCTCGCACCCAGTTGGGACCTTGTCGTGCCCGCCATATTGCGGCACACCGCAGAGGTATGACCAATGCAATGGACGACGTCACGAATGATGCTGGTTACGGCCCGATCCCGATTTTTTCCCGCCGCCTGAAACCTTGTTTTCCGTCGCCCAGGCGCGACGCTTTGCCTCGTCTTCCGGGACGCCTCGATTTTCATATCCTTCTTCGATGTGCTTGACTTGTCTTTTCTGTTTGTCGGTATAAGCCGACTTATCGCCTCTTGGCATGGCATGCTCCTTTCAGTTAAGAAAAGCTCCTTGCTTGCAGCGATCACTTTGAACTGTTTCAATTAATAACAGGCATCATTGCTGCTCACTGCAAAATTTAGACCGCGTCCGACCTGCATATATCCATCTGCCGTTCAGCCGCAATATTTCGATCGATTTTCCCAACCGAATCGCGGCATGCCTGATAAAACGCAATTCGGCGCCATGCAAAAAGCCGATAGTGGCTGTATGAAAAAATCTCGAGCGTTCTTCCTGGCGGCTCCGATTTTCTTATCGGCATCGATCGCGCTTGCACAGAATACGGTGATCAACGCACCGGATGGCGCAGGCGCAACCACGATTTACCGGCAGATAATGCCTGACGGGCGAATCGTGTATTCAGACACCATCACAAAAGGTGTCAAGATCGACCGTATACTTTCAGTGCCGCACGTCGAAAACCGGACTGCCGCGAAACCGGCGGCCGCGGAGCGAATGCGAGGCGGGGGAAATCCAGGAGGAACGGCGGGTTCGACAGATGCCGGCCGTTAAGACCAGAGTCCCCAGCCCCTATTGCCAATCCCGGGGCCGCCTTAGAATCCAAGCCCGAAACCGACTCCTGCACCGCGCCGACCGCCCCAGCTTCCCGCTCCGATGCCAAAATGCACTCCGGGACCGGGATAGGTCGGATCGGAATAAATACTGTTCGGATCATGCGCCGCGCCGGTTTGATTCACGCCGTTCGAACCCGGGGTTGCGCACCCGGCAAGCAGTGCGGTAAACGTCAATGACAAGATCCAGCGTTTCATGGCGGTGTCTCGATCGCGGTAATCCGAATTGGATCGAATACCGTCCTGCCGATTCCGCTGCAGCCTATGCCGCCGTCACGCCGTCAGGTAAACCGGATATCGCCGGCATTAGATATTCACGGAGGAGGGAAACAATCGATGGCGATTGAAACGATCGGAAAATATCAGATGCATTTTTTTGCCTATCAATTGCCGGAATCCGGACAATGGGATCCTTATCTCAAAATCGATAAGTTCGATGATGAAGCGCAGGATTTCAAATGCGTCGTGGAGAATCGTCCCGTTTCCGACAAGCCGTTTGCCACCTATGACGAAGCAATCGAGCAGGCACGGCGTATCGGAAACATGCTGATCAACGAAGGAAAGGTTTGATGCACCGGACTGGAATTTGCATTCCGCCCGGCCATTGACGATCGCAGCATCCGGATCGGCAGGATGACGTCGATCCGGACGCCCGCTCAAGGTGAATTTTCACTTCCCTTCGGCATCGACCTCAACACCAATGCCGAACCGCCGATCGCTTGGCTTGGCCTGCCGCGGTCGCGGTACACCAGTCGGCATCCTTATCGGAAGCCTGACGCACGTTACCGGATATGGCCGCGCACCATGCACTTTTATGCGCCGACGCATTCGGCGTTTCGCCGGCGATTGCAGCGCACCACGCCGATTCAACAGCGCCGACTTGATGTTCATTGCCAAACTCACGGTCGTGCAACCGTTGCATATTCATGAACGCGCTTACGAGATTGGCCGCGTCTTCCTCGCCATGCATGCCGAAATAGGGAAAATGATGCATGAAGCAACCGAATACGTTATCGCAATCTTCCGCATACTTCATGGTGTCGAGAATATGGCCATGCCAGAATTTGTCCACTTCCGTAGGCGGCGCCAACGATTGCCCGGGATACTTCGCCAGCAACACCAGGAAACGCCTGTATTCCAATTCATTCTGATCGGCCTGCCGGCACGTCCATCCGTGGCCTTCCGTTTTATCCATCAGCTTCATTTTGATGGAATCAAGATTCAACGCGAAAATCGCATCGACCATCTGTTCCGGCGTTTTCCTTTGCACTTCCTGAGTCATTTTCGGTACCTTTCATTGATGGTAAATCGAAACATACCCCGTCGGAGATGAGCACAAAATTTCGCTCCCTCACAACTTCCGTTTCCTGCTATTTTTTAGATTCGGCGCCATGAAACCCGATCCGATCTTGCCTCGCTCCTCTCGTCTTCTTATATGTCCTGATTCTATATGTCCTGATTCGCAAAATGCCGCTGAAACGAGCAACATGGGACAGGACTGTAGCATGTGTTTCTACATGGAAATAAGAGTATGACTTGATGGAGATCAAGCTTCATGCTTGAAAATTTTGATCTTAAAAAAAATGCAAAAACAGCGGGATGAAATGTCGTAAAAACCCTCAATAAAACATGAGATTGCAAGAAAAAAAGCGATACACTGCGTAACGATTGTCCCGGAGTAACGCCGTGGAGAAAAGATGCGCCTTCGACGAAACTTCTTCAAAACTTTTTTTACCTCGACCACTTGGTGGCTGGGACTGACGATTTCACTGATTCTCAGTCAGTTTGCGGCACAGATGGTCGAAGAAAAAAACAAGATTCAGTTCGACTTTCAAACCAATAATGCCCGGCTCGCGATCGAAGCGCGTATCCATTCCCACGTTGAAGTATTGCGTGCAACCCGTGCCATGTTTCATGCAAGCGATAACGTCACGAGACAAGCGTTTCACTCGTATGTCACCGACCTGGATCTGCCGAACAGCTTTCCGGGAATAACCAGACTCAGTTTTGCGCCACTGGTGCTTGACCGGGACAAGGCTGCATTCGAATCCTCGGTTCGGTCCGATCGTAGCATCGACACCAACGGTTCTCCCGAATTTGTGATCAAACCGGCCGGCTCGCGTCCCGAATATCACGTACTTACCTATCTGGAACCGATGGCAGGCAATCGCGCCCACTTCGGGTTCGATTTAGCGTCCCACCCGCGCGGCGAAGAAGCGCTTGCGCTGTCACGCGATTCGGGAGAGCTGATTTCCTCATACAAGCCGATGCTCAATATCGACGGTCAGCAAAATCACACTGCCCTGACGCTGCAAATGCCGCTATATCGCCAGGGAATGCCGCTCAATACGGCATCTGAAAGACACGCTGCCTTTTACGGTTCGGTCGGTGCCGGGTTCGACATCAGCAAGCTGATGCTGGATGCCATCGATAAAAATACCCTGCCCGGTATGCGGTTGAAGCTTTACGACCTTGGCCGCAACGATGAATATGTGCCCACAGGAACGTCGGATCCGGGCTATCTGCTGTTCGACAATATTGCAATGCCTGAATCAAGACTGGATCGCTCCCCGGCAGTGTCGGTAAAGGATTTTTTCATCAAAAGAACATCGATGACGGTCGGATCGCATATGTGGGAAATCGAATTTTCGACTCCCAAGAACACGATGCTCATCGGAATCGATGCGTATTTTCCCTGGTTGCTATTGGCGGGCGGCGTGCTGGGGTCGTTGCTCGTATACGGCAATTACGATTCATTGCTGACGGCCCGGCGCCATGCGATGGAACTCGCCAATGACATGACCAAGGATTTACGCGCCAGTAAAGCCGATCTGGCGGAAGCGCAGCATATGGCCATGCTTGGCAGTTGGCTACTCGATCCCGACACCGGGTCGATGACATGGTCGGACGAGACTTACCGGATATTCCGGGCAGTCAGCGTCGCGAACAATCCCGGATATGCGGATTTTCTGGCGCACATTGATGAACACGACCGGGAGCGGATTCAGCAGGGACTGGAATCTTCGATACGCACCGGATTCGAATTCAATACCGAACACCGCATCGTCCGTCCGGACGGCTCGATCCGCTGGGTGCAGATGATCACACGCTCCAGCAATATCGGGCCCAAGCGGCTTTTGCGCGGCACGATCATGGATATAACGGATCGCAGGCATAACCTCGAAGCGCTGAAACGATCGCAGGAATTGCTGCGCGAATTGACTGCACATCAGGACCGGATCAAGGAAGTTGAACGCAAGCGTATCGCCCGTGAAATTCATGACGAACTGGGTCAGACGCTGCTGGCTTTGCGTCTCGACGTGGCGATGCTCGACATACGCACCGCTGAATCGCATCCGAAGCTCAACGACCGTGTGCGGGGAATGCTTCAGCATATCGATGCGACGGTAAAAAGCGTCAGAGCCATCATCAACAATCTGCGGCCGGCGGTACTTGACCTCGGTTTGAGCGCCGCTGTCGAATGGCAAGTGAATCAATTTCGCCGCCGTAGCGCAATTGCCTGCGAGCTCGTCATGGACTCGAACGAATTCACCTTGAGCGATGCGCCGGCCACCACCCTGTTTCGCATTCTGCAGGAATCGCTGGCCAATGTGATCCGCCACGCCAACGCCACCGAAGTTCGCGTCGATCTATATGACGATGGCAGCAATCTCGTAATGAAAATTACCGATAACGGCATCGGAATTGATCCCGACGACCGGAACAAGGCCGACTCATTCGGACTGGTCGGCATTGAAGAACGCGTACTCGCGCTGGGAGGGAAATTCCGGATCGACAGCGCACCCGCCCTTGGAACCACGCTGACGATATTTATTCCTCTCCAACAATCAATCAGAGCGAAATTGAAGATGTTTGAGGAATGAAAATCTACCTGCCCCGAAGATAACCACTTTCAAGGCAGCGCGGCATTATGCTGCCGGACGCAAGCGAATCAATCCTTCCTGAGCCAAAGTGGCGACCAGCACACCTTCCTTGTTATACACGTGGGCAAAGCAAAGCCCTCTTCCGCCGGATGCGTTCGGACTTTCCATTGAAAAATGCAGCCAGTCATCCATGCGGAAAGGCCGATGGAACCAGATGGTATGGTCGAGGCTGGCAATCTGCAAACGCTTGTCGCCCATTTTCACGCCGTGCGGCTGAAGCGCGGTCCAAAGCAATCCGTAATCGGATACGTAGGCAAACAACGCTTCATGTACCAGCGGATCGTCGGACAAGCGAATCGGTGCGCGAGTCCAGACCCGCTTGCTCGGATGGCGGGTGTCGCTGCTGAAAATATCGCCGTTATGGTTTGCGCGGAAATCCACCGGAACCGGTTGAAACGGACGGTTGGTCGATGCCGCACGCTGTTTCCAGGTCGGCAGGTTCGATGCAAGCGATTCGGGGTCCTCGCTTTCGGGCGCCGGCTTCTGGTGCGACAAGCCTTCTTCTGTAACCTGAAACGAGGCCGACATGACGAAAATCCTGCGGCCCTCTTGTATCGCAACCACCCGGCGCGTACTGAAAGTGCCGCCGTCGCGAACGCGTTCGACTTCATACTCGATCGGCAAACGGTGGTTGCCCGGCAAAATGAATAATGAATGCAGGGAATGCGGCCGCCGGTTGTCGACGGTCACTGCGGCGGCATACAGCGACTGGCCCAGCACTTGTCCGCCGAAAACATTCGGACTGCCCATGAAATGGCTTTGTCCTCGATAACGATCCGGACCGATTTGCTCCAGGACCAGCAGATCCAGAATTTCTTGCGTGTTGTAGAGAGAGTTATCCAGCATGTTGATTTTTCGTTAATGAATTGCCCGACAGTGACAAAAGCGTTGCAACCTATTTTAAACGGTTATGCTGTTTATCCCGTGGCCGGAGTTTTCCGGTGATGCGGCGATGCGAGAAGCGCTATCCGTCGATATGCGCAATCAGCGGCAGATGGTCGGATGCGATGCGCGCCAGCGGCGTGGCGTGTACTTCCACATGGACCAGCCGATGCCGGGGCCGGATCCAAATACGATCGAGCGCGAACACCGGCCAGCGCGATGGAAAAGTCGCGGGCGCCGGTACCGCCTGAAAATGCGACACCAGCCAGCGCAGCGACTTTCCCCACACGAACCATTCGTTGACATCGCCCATCAATACCACCGCCATCTGGTCCGTGTCGAATACCTGCAGCAGCTTGCGGATCTGGTCGTGGCGCTCCGCCGGACGCAAACCCAAGTGGGTGGCGATGACCCGCAGCGGATGGCCGTGGCAACTGATGTCGGCATCGAGCGCGCCGCGCGGCTCTCGGCTGCCGAATGAGATATCGATCTGGCGCGTGGCAAGAATCGGATATCGGCTCAACACCGCGTTGCCGTAGCGCCTGCCGCTTACACTAAAGGTGTAGCCTTCGACTCCGACGAAGCCAGTCGCATCCTGCAGTATCTTGAGCACGTTCGGCATACCCGCGCCGCCGAGCGGCACTTCCTGCAGTGCGATGATGTCGGCGCTGATTTCGCGCAACACGTCGGCAACCCGCGTCGGCGCAAACTCGCCATCGGCGCCCACCGCGCCGTGAATATTGTAAGTGGCGATGGTCAGCGGCCAGGGATTGAGATCAGGCGCGGCGGTCGACATGGATGGAAGGAATCAATGCGCCTCCTGAGTTTTTTTGCCTGCAAACAAACGCTGCAGCCCGATTGCAAATCCGATTACCAATGCGACGATTCCCGCCAGTACCGACACGGTTCCGATGCTGGGATTGCGCACCGCTTCCGCGAGATTATGAACAAAGGTAACGGTGATCACGATGCCGGGCGACATGCCGAGCAAGGTGCCGATCATGAAATCCCGAAAGCTCAGATGGGATGCACCGGCAACCACGTTGACAACGGTAAACGGGGCGATCGGCAACAGCCGCACCACCACCATAGCAAGAATGCCGCGCTTGGCGATGCGCCTGCTCAAACGATTGATCCGAGCGCCGAGCATTCGGCGCACCGTATCGCGCCCCAGCCACCGACCAAGGCCATAAGTGACGGCAGCGCTTAACAGCGTACCGACGATGGCGTATGCCGCACCCGTTACCGGACCGAATACGATGCCGGTGACCGCAATCAGCAGGGTAACCGGTATCACCACCAATCCCGCGATCACATAACTCGCGACCACCGCGACCGGCGTGAATGGCAATGCTTTGAGGCTATGGGCCAGATCCAGCAGGGAGGCCAGGTTGACCCACTCCCGAAGCGGTGTCCAGCGCCATGCAATCGCCAGCAATGCCAGCATCACCGCCACCATTCCGAGGCCTATCAAACGCCCGGGCACCGGTCGCCGCGCATCTTTCGGAATCAGCTGCGCCACGAGTTCGTCAGGATTGATCGGGCGCTCCGGGTCGAACAATGCCTGCTCGGGAATCAGCGCATCGAGTTCGGGTGCGACCGCCGGTTCCAGCACCTGCAGCGACCGGCCGGGCTGTTGCAGTGCCTCGATCGCGCCATGCAGTTTTCCGCGCTGCCGGACTTCGGCATCCACCGCTTCAGGCGAGGCGGCGAGATGTTCCGCCAGCAAGCGGCTGCGCAACCGTGCGATGACTCCGCGGATCCGCGTTTTTTCGGTAGTGTCGCCACGCGCTTCGATGACCAGATTGCATTCGGTATCAAACGCCATCGAGCGGCTGCTCAGGTTCGCCGAGCCGATGGAAAACAGGTCGTCGTCCACCGCGATTACCTTACTGTGGACATTCAGGCATCCATTGGCCAGACCGGGTATTACCGGTCCGTACAAACGGTAGTGATGATATTGATCGGCTTGCTTCAACCGCCGGTGCAGGCGCGCGCGCAGAACTCCCATGGTCGCTTCTTCCAGCCACCCGCTTTGTGTCTGCGGCGATATGACCGCGATTTCCGGGCCTTCCGGTTCGGCTAGCCTTGCGGAAAGCGCGTTACCGATCAGTCCCGAAGTGAAATACTGGTTTTCAAAAAACAAATGATGGCGCGCCTGCGCGATGGCATCGAGGTGCAGTTGCCGAATTTCATCGATACCCGTATCGTTTTCGAACGCGGGTTCGGTACGCGCGATCGCGACATCGATATCGCTAACATCGGGCACCGCGCCGGCCGGCCATGGATCCGACTCGGCCTTGCAAACCGGCAGCGCCGATCGCCCGGTGGCGCGCCGCCATCGGGCGCGCACCAATTCACCCAATGCGCGAGCCGCGTCGCCATCGACGATGGCCTGAACATCGTGGAACGGTCCATGCGGCTTGCCATCGGCATCGCAGCGCAATGGCGCGTCGCATGCATGTTCGGGTGTATCCCAGCGGCAGCGCGTCAGATCGAGTCCGCCGACAAACGCGACCGCATCGTCGATCACCACCACCTTTTGATGATGGGACGCGCCGATCGGATGGCGGCCGTCCATGTGGAATTCCAGACGCCGATGCGTACTCCATCCCAGCTTGTAGACCGGCAGCCATTCGCGCTCCAGCGCGTACAGCATCGCGAAATCCCAGTTCAAAATATAAACATGCAGTTCCGGACGAGCGTCGAGAATCGCCCGCAGGAAATCAGCCAGCAATTCCGGATAGCCGTCGCCCGCACCTTCCGGCACCAGGCAGGTCCGGCTGTCGATATCCCAGCTCAGAATGAAAATACTGTGATGCGCCTTGCACATTGCCGCACGTACTGCACGGAAATATGCATCTGCATCGACCAGCATGCCAAACCGGTCGGCATGTTCGATACGCCAGCAATTGCGTCCAGGTTGCAGCAAGCCAGGCTCGGCATCGGATCCATCAACAAGGCTTTGCTGCGGCGCTATATTCATTTTGAGGTGAAATTCCGGACACCCGGTTACGGCTGTTACGCATGCGTCCCGGAAATGTAGGCCATACCTCTGTCGTCATCAATGAAATATCGGCGTCGACCATTTTCGGCCATGCAACAAGGTTTCGAATTTATCGATCTTCACCGCCGGACTGAACAGATATCCTTGCGCGGTATTGCAATCGGTGGTTTTCAGATGCGCCAACTGGTCGACCGTTTCCACCCCTTCGGCAACCACCTTGATGTTCAGGTCCTGAGCCAGCCTGATGATTGCCGAGACGATCGCAACATCGTCCTGATCCGCTGGCAGATTGCGTACCAGCGATTCATCGATCTTCAACACGTCGACCGGAAAATTCTTCAGGTACGACAAAGCGGAATATCCGGTACCAAAATCATCGACGCTAATCGACACGCCGAGTTCCTTCAGCGCAGTCATGACTTGATTATTGGCCTCGCTGGCGGCTACCAGCAATCCTTCCGTTACTTCGATTTCGAGATACTTCGCATCAAGTCCGGTCTCGCTCAACACGCGCTCCACCGTATCCATGAAGTTCGACGCAAGCAAATGCGCAGGAGAAAAATTGACCGCGATCTTGAACTCCGGCAAACCCATTTTTTGCCAATTCTTCATTTGGCGGCAAGTGGTCTGCAAAACCCACTCACCGAGTGGAATAATCAGTCCGGTCTCTTCGGCAAGTGCAATCACCTTGCTGATCGGGATACCTTGCAAGACTCGATTCCTGCTGCGCAACAGCACTTCCGCGCCTGATAAGTACAAGGTATTCAAATCGATTTGCGGCTGGTAGTAAAGTTCAAATTCCTGATGCTCCAGCGCATGGCGAAGGCTGTTTTCCTGCTCGCTGCGAATCCGCATTTCAGTCAGCATGCTCGGCGCGAAGACTCTATAGCGGTTGCGCCCCGCTGATTTGGCCCGGTACATCGCAAGGTCCGCCTTCTGCAGCAACTCGCCCGCATCATGGCCGTCCTTGCGATATAAGGCGACGCCGAGACTGGTGCCGCTGCGGACTTCCTGCCGATTGATATGGTAGGGCCGGCTCATCTCTTGAACGATTTTTCCCGCCAGCGATTCAATGGCCCCCAAATCCTTGAGGCGCGTGAGAATAACCACGAATTCGTCCCCGCCCAGCCGCGCAACAGTATCGGTTTCCCTGACGCATTTGGACAGTCGCATCGCCACTTTTTTCAGCAGCAGGTCACCGACATGATGACCCATGGTGTCATTGATCAGCTTGAAACGATCGAGGTCGAGCAACAGAACCGCAACCTGTGTGTCGTCGCGATCCGCATTCAACAATGCTTCATGCAAACGCTCCATGAAGCGCGCCCGGTTCGGCAGGTTCGTCAACGGATCGTGGTTGGCGAGGAAATAGGTATTTTCCTCGGCCAGCCGGCGTTCGGTATTGTCGCGCATGATTTCAACAAAACCGCGCACACCGCCTGCCTCGTCATGCAACGCATCCAGCACACCTGTCGACCAGAAACGCTGTCCGTCCTTGCGCACGCGCCAACTGTCTTCTTCCGCCCGCCCTTCCGTAATGGTCTGGACCAACTTACGCTGCGGCTCGCCCCTGGCGATATCTTCGGGTGTATAGAAAATCGACACATGCTTGCCGACCACTTCTCCCTCTTCATAACCAAGGATGCGTTGTGCGCCCGGGTTCCAGCTGACGATGTGGCCGTTGGCATCCAGCATGAAGATTGCATAATCGGTCGTGCCTTCCACCAGCAGCTTGAAATGCTGTTCGGCATTCCGCAGGTCCTGCAACGCATTCTTGCTTGCCGTTACATCACGAAACACCTTTACCGCACCGATGGTGTTTCCATCCACGTCTTTCAGCGGCGTTGACGAACAGTTGATTGCAATGTAGACCTTCCTTTCCTGACAGCGGACCACCATCTCGAAATCCGCGATCTTCTCGCCCCGCAGCGCGCGCACCAGCGGGCGATTTTCATATGTGCACGGCGTATTCCCATCGGGTTGCAGCCATTCATAGGCGCCGGCCGAATCCAGAAGTCCAAATACGCTTCCATCCAGGTTCAACATCTGTTCCGCCGATTTGTTGACCAGGATCAGCTTGGCATCGGCGTCGCACACGACCACGCCTTCCGACATGCCGTTGAGAATCATCTGCAGAATATCGGTCTGACGCTGCAACGAATTTTTCAAGTTCAACTGCTCCGTTACATCTTTAATGGTGCCGAAAATCCGTTCCGGATTGCCGTAGCCGTCGAACTTTACCTGGCTATGAATCTCGATCCATTTTTGCATCCCGTTTGCATCATGGATCCGGCATTCGATTTTATGTCCCGGTGCGACGCTCTTCAGGGCCGCTCGAAACTGCTTGTCAACGCGCTCCCGGTCTTCGGGCAGTACATGCTTGAAAAAAATCTCCTGGGTCCATTCGTGCAAAGGTTCACGATAGCCGAAAATGTGATCGTGTATCGGCGACCGCCAGATATGACGGGTCACGAAATCCATGTCCCATGCGCCGATTTCTCCCGCCTCCATGCTGCAGCGTTGCCGCTGTTCGTTTTGCGTGAACGTTTGTTGCACGAGCTTTTCAACGTCGATGTGCCGCGAGGATGCATCCGCGCCGTTCGACCGGGTTTCCGGATCGCGGGCATGGGCGCCGGCGATTGCAAGATCAACGGTTGCGGCAATCTGACCGCACAAGCCGCGCCAGGCATCATCGGCCGGCAGGCGCGAACTCAGCCCGAAAATACAAACGCCGGCGGGAAATGCCGAGCCGGGCGCCATGAATGGCATCATCATCGCGGATTTCGGCGGCTCGGGATACGGCCCACACGCAATCGCGCCGAAGCGCTCTTCAAGACCGGCCAGCATCACCTGAGAGCCGGGCTCCGATTCGATATCGAACAAGGGCCATGCCGACGCGTCGGCTCCACGTGCGATTGTCTTTGGACTGAAGCTCATGCCCGCCGGGACGCCGGCCGCGGCGACCAGCGTCGCACGCGCGCGGTGGGCATCGAACAGATAGAACAATGCGAATGGAATATCAGAATCGCATTCCGACAATACCCTGGCAGTCAGGATTAATGCATCCGGCATCGATTGCGCTCTGGCGCTTCGCGACCCGATGGCGTGCATTAACCGCATTCGCCGTTCAGCGAGTACCGCGCCGGTAGTCTCCATTACCGGATGAAACACTCCGGCAATCGCGCCGGCCTGGTCCCATATCGGACTGAAGGAGTATGTGAAAAAGGCCTCTTCCAGGTTGTCGCCCCGGTCAAGAAACATGCGCCGGTTCTCGAGTTTTTGCGATTGGCCCGCAAGTGCATCGTTGACTGCATCGCCGATGACCGGCCATGCCGAAGCCCAGCAGCGGCGGAAATCCTGTCCCATCGAAGCGGGATGTTTTGCGCCGCAAAGCGGAATATAAGCATCGTTGTAAATTTGCGTGCAGTGCGGTCCCCAGATAATGATCATCGGCAGGTTCGAAGCGAGACATAGATTGATTGTGCTTTGCAAGTTCAACGGCCATGATTCGATCGGGCCGAGTGGCGAATTTCCCCAATCCATTGAGCGGATCATCTCGCCCGTCGTGCCGCCTCCGACCATCCATGCTGCTGATTGGTCCAGAGTGCAATTGCCGTTAAGTGATTTCAATTTTCCCTCAGCCGCGTTATATTTTTTTCTCATGGACGTGGCACGATCCTGCCCGCCTCTTTTACGGTGCAACCTGTAGAACCTGTCCATACTTATGGCTGTGACGGCACGCCGTAAGCTGATATGGGGTATGACGCGGAATTGATTCTTGTTATGTGCGGCAATTTTTATGCCGCAAGCGTTCCGACTCGTTATTTACCTGCCGTATAACCGTCTCGGCTATTTTGAAGACTATCTGCCGACATGCAATAGCGCGCCCATGATTATCATTTGACGCAAATCAACATACATACGGACAAGTTTCTGCGGAACCGGGGTAGACGGCCGAAAGGCCTGTGATTTTTTTTGGTTGAGGAAGAGAGATGGCCGCCTTAATGTGCCGTGCAGGCGCATATTTCCCACCGGCTCGGCTTGCGTTGTTGCACGCGGTGTCTGCTCGAAAATAATTTGATGGCGAAGCCGGACGCGAGCGGATGTATTTGACCATCGCCGCGTCCGTATCGACCGCATGAACGGTTAGCGCAACAGGAGAATCGGCACCGACAAGGTCCGAAGCATGGTGGTGGTAGTGCTGCCGACCAGTAATTGACGAATCCGCGAATGCCCGTACGCGCCCATGGCCAGCAAGTCAATGTCATGCGCCTGCAGATAGGCTGCGAGTGCGGCTTCGGCGTCGCCGGCGACGATGGCGGTATGCGTCTCGAATCCGGCTCTCTCCAGTGTGGTTCGTGCCCATTCGATCTGCTCTTTCGCGGAGGCGGAACCCGAATCGGCCATCACGACATGGCACGGCAGGCCGCGAAACAGCGGACTCGACGCGATCATTTCCACGCCTTTTCGGGTAGTCGCGCTGCCGTCGAAAGCAACCATGATGTTGCGCGGTGCGCGAAAGTCTGCCGGAACAGCGAGAATCGGGCGATGCAGCGCGCGAACCACCCGCTCCAGATTGCTGCCGAGATGCTGGCGCGCCGTTTCAGCCGCCTCGCCGCGCTTGCCCAGGACAAACAACCTGGCGTCGTTTTCCATTTCCGCGAGCGTCTCGACCAGTTCGCCATGGCGCTGCCGTCCTTCGGCATGTGCCACACCCGCGGATGCGGCTCGCAGCTTGGCTGCTTCAATCAGCTGGCGGCCGGCTTCCTGTGCCAGCCTGCTTCTTTTCTCGTCCAGCAGCGCCAAGTCCTCAAGCAGGTGTTCCTGCGTCCCAAGGCCGATGCTGCCGCTGAAATCGCGCACAGGGGCTTTTTCCGGGTGTCGGTCGAGCACATGGATAAATTCCAGTGGGGCCGCCAGACGCGTTGCGGCCCATGCCGCATAGTCGCAAATACTCGGCGTATAACTGGAATGGTCGATGCAAGCCAGTACTTTGTTATTCATCCTACCTCTCCTTGGTGTGGCGCCACTTAATGGCCGATCATCCCTTCGATGGCATCGGGTTTGTCATGCACTGCAAAGCGATCGACAAGCGTCGCACTGGCCTCATTCAAACCGACGATCTCGACCTGTGTACCCTCGCGGCGAAACTTGAGCACCACTTTATCCAGCGCGCTGACCGCGGTGATATCCCAGAAGTGCGCATGGCTGACATCGATGCGTACCTGTTCGATGACTTCCTTGAAGTCGAATGATGCATTGAACCGATCGGCGGATGCAAAAAATACCTGGCCTGTCACGATGTAGTGGCGGGCGCGCCCCTCATCGGCCGAAACCGATCCGACGTGAAGTATCCGTCCGACCTTCGCCGCAAAGAACAACGCGCTCAACAGCACGCCGACAAAGACGCCTTTCGCCAGATCGTGGGTGACCACCACCACCACCACGGTGGCGACCATGACGATGCTTGAGCTTTTCGGATGCTTTGTCATATTGCGCAGCGATTCCCAGCTGAAAGTCCCGATCGAGACCATGATCATCACGGCAACCAGCGCCGCCATCGGAATGCGCTCGACCCATGGTCCGAGGAACACCACCATGATCAGGAGAACCACGCCGGCCGTCATGGTCGATAGCCGGCCGCGGCCGCCGGACTTCACGTTGATTACCGACTGCCCGATCATCGCGCAGCCGGCCATGCCGCCGAGAAAACCGGCCGCGATGTTGGCGGCGCCCTGCCCGGCGCATTCGCGATTCTTGTTGCTTGGCGTATCGGTAAGGTCGTCCACGATGGTCGCCGTCATCATCGACTCCAGCAGGCCCACCGTTGCCAGCGTCAAGGCATAAGGCAGAATAATCGCAAGCGTCTGGAAGTTCAGCGGCACTTGCGGCAACAGGAAGATCGGCAGGCTGTCGGGTAACTGGCCCATATCGCCGACGGTGCGGATATCCAGTCCCAATCCTATCGCGACGATGGTCAGTACTACGATGCACACCAACGGCGATGGAATCGCCTTGGTCAGGTATGGAAGAAGATAAATGATCGCCAGGCCGGCTGCCACGACTGCGTACACCACCCACGTGACATTGGTAAGTTCCGGCAGCTGAGCCAAAAAAATCAGGATGGCAAGCGCATTGACAAAGCCGGTCACCACCGAACGCGATACGAAGCGCATCAGCGAGCCCAATCGCAAGCCGCCCGCGATGATCTGCAGCACGCCCGTCAGGACCGTCGCAGCCAGAAGGTATTGAAGGCCATGGTCTTTCACCAGCGTTACCATGACCAACGCCATCGCTCCCGTGGCGGCGGAAATCATTCCCGGCCGTCCGCCGGCAACGGCGGTAACGACGGCGATGCAGAACGACGCATACAGTCCGACTTTCGGATCGACGCCAGCGATGATGGAAAATGCGATCGCCTCCGGAATCAGCGCGAGTGCGACAACGAGTCCGGCCAGCAGATCGCCGCGAGTATTGGAAAGCCATTCCTGGCGCAGTCTTTTTATTGCCATTGTGTATATTTTGTATTCAAAAACGCGATCGGAGCTTCGCAAACGTGGATGTACACGCTGCTAAAAACACCAATCACAGGCATTCGCTGATCCGATGTCGAACATCGAATCAATTGACAACTGAATGGAGTAGATCAGCTACCACAAGCAGTACGGAGCAGCACAATTGGCAGGAGACAAATCCTGAGTTACCAGGTTGCAATGCAATCATCATGATGCAAGATGCGACCGAAAAAAGCGGATGATAGACCAGCTTGTTTCAGATCTCTGGCGCGGGAAAATTTTCCCACAGGAAGAAAGGAGGACTACATTGGTATTTTGGCAGGGATTTACGAACGGCGATTTTAACAAGGATGTTGTTATACGTCAAAGCACGGGTTTCTTTGCCTCTTGAGTAACTCGGCCAAACTCCCGAAAAAGCAGTATGAAATGTATATAGCCGATGTATATAGCCGCCTTCAACTCAGGTAGACATACAGTCCTTCTACCGGCTGCGCCCGATCGTACCGTATCGGTGCGCGGGAAACGCCATCCACACTGAAGCCGGTGCGGCGAGGGGGGCGGTCGAGGTGCCCTTTGGGGTGTAGGTTGGGGGCCGAAGGCATCAATTCATGATGCTGCAATTATTTTCTAAAAGATCAATGGAACTCCATGCGCTGCCGGAAATCCGCAACCCTGATTCGAGCATCAAGTCAGCCTCTTCTTGCGATTGGTTGAAGTGACCGTGCGGGATTATCGCAAAATGAACTGGATTCCAATTGCTTTTTCATGCAAGAGATAAGAGGGGCCAATCTGAAGAATGAATCGTCGACTGCGGTTGGCGTGCGCGGATGGCATACACCTTGCCTTGTTAAATTCGGCACGATGCTCCATTGGTTACGCACTACGCCACAGGTGCACACATGAGGCGACGGCGCCCGACGCGGCGGCCTGTTTTGCATTATCGACCGGATGGAGGATTGACCGATTGAGACGGATCATGCGATTTTTACAGGATATTAGGTACAGTCTGTGGTTTTTGCCGGCCATCATCACGGCCGGCGCCGTTGTGCTGGCAATTTCCGCGATCGAACTGGATTCAAGAATCGACGTAGCCGCACTTTCGCCCTGGCCGTGGCTATTCGGCACAAGTGCCGAAGGCGCACGCGGCATGCTGGCCGTGGCGGCAGGCGCAATGATTACCTTAGCCGCATTGACGTTTTCAATCACGCTGCTGGTACTGTCTCTGGGAGCGGCGCAATATACGCCTCGCGTGATCCGCACCTTCATGGGCAGCTATCGCACCCAAGCGGTGCTCGGGGTGTTCGTCGGCACCTTTGTCTACTGCCTGATTGTGATGCGCTCCATTCAGGGCAGCACCGAAAGCATGGTTCCATCTGCCGCCGTGACAATTGCACTACTTCTTTCATTGGCCGGCGCCGGACTTCTGATGTTCTTCATTCACCATATGGCGTCGTCGATACAAGTGTCGACTATCGTATCGTCCGTATCCGCCGATACGCTGAAGACGGTCGACGCAATATTTCCCGATCCGCTGGAACGCCGCAATGCAAACGATGCGGTCTGGCGGTTGGGCAAGACCGAGCACCATGAATGGTTTCCGGTCTGCTCATTACGTAGCGGCTATCTGCAGACGCTCGATCACGATGCGCTGCTTGCTTTTGCAAAAAGTTACTTCGTCACAGCCAGGATGGAAAAATCGGTAGGTGAATTCGTGACACGGGGTTTGACGCTTATATCGATTACGACACCTCCCAGCGGAGAAATGACGCGCAAGCTGAACAGCTTCTATTTAATCGGGCACTATCGAACCGTGGAACAGGATGTGGGTGCGGGCATCAGGCAACTGGCCGACATTGCATTGAAAGCAATGTCGCCGGCGATCAACGATACGACCACGGCAATCATGTGCATTGATTACCTTTCATCCATCATGATCAAGCTTGCTCCGCGCCGGATCGCGCCGAATCGTCAGTTCAGCAAGGGCGAGCTGCTGGTTATTCCGAAAGGCCCGGATTTTGGCGATTTTCTCAATGAAGCGTTCGAGCAGATACGCGAAACTGCGCAGGGGAACGTCGCGATCTACGTGCGCCTGCTGGAGGCGCTTGAAACGCTGGCCCGTGTCACGAACGATATTGCACGGAAGAAGGATATCGCTGACCAGGTTCGGCTCGTATCGGATTATGCGAGATGCAACGTCCAGTTTCCGGATCAATTGAAGAAAATTGAAATGCATCGAACCGAAGCGCTCAAATGCTGCGTGCTTGAGGCCACGGCGCTTTGATTTCTGACAGTCTATGTCTTGTCCGGCGGCTTGTCGAAGCGCCGATACAGGTCGGCGCTATCGTCTTCGGCTGGCGGATGGGCCGGATCGTACTCAAGACTGTTTTCCACCGCTTCACGGGTTACGTTAACAACGACTTGCCTGCTCGGCCAATTGACCTCCTGAATCAGCTGCGGCGAAATCATCACATGCTTGCCGGGCCACCATTGGCGCGTGTTCACGATCATGAAGCGAATCGACCAGTCGCGGCTATCGAATAAAAAATCTTCGACGTGACCGATCAGATCATTGGTTTCACGGATGTCGTAGCCGATCACTTCATTGCTGCTGCGCAGATGCGAATCTTCATGATCGAGATCCGTTTCGTCGCCCATGTCTTCGGCGGGCGCGCCGCCACGATGCAGCAAGTCGCCCAACGGAGGAAACGCGCCGAATCCCCACAGCAAGGGGCCGGTCCAGTAAAGCGGGTAGTCGTAATGCCGATAGAACTCGGCTTCCTGCTGCCGCGATACCGGTTGCTCGGTGTCGATACCTGGACTGGCCTTGATTTGCTGGCGCGTCAGGGCGACGCGCACTGAATGACGCTCCCAGTCGACTTCCTGAATCGATATCGGCGAAATCAGCACCTTTCGTCCCGTCAGCCAACCGCCTGTATCGACCACGAAATACCGGATCGCCCACTTCTGGTCGTCGAAATAAATATCGGTCACTTTCCCGATATCGCCGTCGGTTGCGGCAATAGCAAAGCCTTTCAATTTTCTGGCGCTTTGTAGCATGGGCGTTCTCGCTCGGTTAAGGATAAAGATTGCGGTACAACAATGACGCAAGAACCACACCCGATATTGAAAGGATGGCGATATTCAACGACTGCTTTTCACCTATTTCGAGTGTATGTATATCTTCCACTTTGCGCATGCAGTTATTACTGATTCCGGTAAATCTTGCCAGGCCGATTTATTGGAAAAACCATCAATGGCGATCGGCGCAGCCCTATCGTTTTATCCATCCCAACCCGGTATCCGGCCCCGCCTGATTTCTTCAAACCGCATGACCGGGGACAGTTCATTTCCAGTGGAAAAATACCAAAAGCGGGAACGGCGATTGCAACAATGATGCTACCGATGGCGCATTCAGTCTACACCGCAATGCCGATGAGAGGTTGCTGCCGAAAAAAGACAGTGTGACGCCGCTTGAACGCGCGGCACGAACAACATGTTGGAGATGAAAATGACAGATCAGCTACCGGACGACCAACCTTCGCGTATTCCGCCGGAGCACCCGACGGATCCTCCAGATGAGCCGCAGATCGAAGCTGAACCGAAGCCTGTTGCGGAAACGGGCGGCTTGCGCCAGGGCGTTAAACTCACTTCTGTTCGGGCGGCGGGCTGCTTATCGTCTTGAGTTTCAGATGCAGAGCGGCTTTGGAAAGCATGTGCGCGCTGACCGGCGTGCTGATGAACAGAAACAGCGTGATCAGCCATTCATGCATGCTCAGCTCGCCTTCATGGAAGCCGAAATAGATCATCGACCCGATCAGCATGCCGCCTACGCCCATGGTGGAAGCCTTGGACGGTCCGTGCAGCCGGGTATAAAAATCCGGCAGCTTGGCCAGTCCCCATGAACCGACCAGTGCGAATGCCGCGCCTGTCAGCAGCGCGATGGAGACCAGAATTTCGATTGCGGTGGACATGTTGCTTTCTCCTAATCAGCGATGTTGCCGCGCAGAAGATACTTGGAAAGTATCACGGTGCCGACGAAGCCGACCATCGCTATCAGCAGCGCGATTTCGAAATACAGCGTGCTGCCCTGCTGGATGCCGAACAGCACCAGCAGCGCGATCGAGTTCACGTAGGCGGTATCGAGCGCCAGGATGCGGTCCGGTGCATCCGGTCCGCGCAGCAAGCGGTACAGGTTAAGCAGCAGCGCAAGGCCGATCGCACCGAACGCGATCCAGATCGATATCGTCAACATTCGAAAATCTCCTTCAATGGCATTTCGTAACGCTGTTTGATTTCTGCGATCAGCGCATCCCGGTCGTCGACGTCCAGCGCGTGAACCAGCAGCGTGCGGCGATCCTCGCTCAAGCTCACCGATACCGTGCCCGGCGTGAGCGTGATGATGCTAGCCAGCGCCGAAATTGCATACGGGCTGCGCAGTTGCAGCGGCAATTCGACGAACGCGGGCCGCAACGCCGATACCGGGCCGAGAATCAGCCGTGCAACGATCAGGTTGGCGATCACGATGTCATACATCACCACAAAGAACAGCCGCAGCGCAGTCAATGGATGACTCAGATGCGGCCGCTCGGGCCATAAGGCACGCGTGATCCAGGGAATCGCGATGCCGAGGATCGCACCGAGCAGCACATGCGCCGGTGCGATGGTGTTGTTGAACATCAGCCAGATGATCCACAGTGCCAACGAGGAAAACGGATGGGGAAGCCAACGCAAATATTTCATGATCCCTGCCCTCCCCGTTCGACGACCGCAGGGGCGCTACGGCCGAATGATTGCAGTGCGGGCGAATCTCCCAGTACCGCGCGGATATAACCGGCAGGCTGCATCAGATCGTTCGCTGCCGCTGCGGTGTATCGTGCCGCGGGGCCGGCCCATATCGTCAGCGCGACGATGCAGCCGATAAGCAGCGCTAACGGGACCAGGTCGGCCCGGCTGGCGTGCATGCCGCTATCGACGCGCGCCGTATCGGGGTCCGTATCGACATGCCAGAACAGCATGCTGCCGGCGCGCGCCATGGCAATCAGCATGAACAGCGCCGATCCCAGCACCACCGCCCACACCCAGACCGCGTGCGCGTGATTCTGCGCGCCCTGCAGCAGCATTACCTTGCCGAGAAAACCGGACAACGGCGGCACACCCGCCACTGCCGCCGCACCTAGGAGAAACAGCCAGCCCAGCAGCGCCGGTTGCGCGACCGGAAAGGTCCGCGTCAATCGATCGCGGACATCGCCTCGATTGCGTCCGATCAGATCGGCGAGCAAGAACAGCAGCGATATCGTGACCGTGCTGTGCGCCAGATAATACAGCGCTGCGCTCAGCGCGGTCGGTGTAAACAATCCGATACCGACGAAAATCGTGCCCACCGACGTTACCGTCAAATAGCTCGCCAGCACGCGCACCGAGCCGCTTGCCAATGCACCCACTGTCGCGAGCACCATGGTCGCCAGCGCCACCGGCAACAGCCATGGCATCGCCACGTCGGCCGCAACACCGGCCGCCGCGCCGAAAATCAGCGTATAGATACGGATCACCGCGTAAGCGCCGACCTTGGTCATGATGGCGAACATCGCGGCGACCGGCGCCTTGGCCACGCTGTATGCATCGGGCAGCCAGAAATACAGCGGCAGCAGCGCCGCCTTGATCGCAAATACCACCAGCATGATCAGTGCGCCGGCGCGGATCAGCGCCGCATCCCCGGCCGGCGCAGCGGCAACCTTGAGCGCCATGTCAGCCATGTTGAGTGTGCCGGTCATCGCATACAGCAGCGTGACGCCGATCAGGAACAACGCCGACCCGGTCAGATTGATCGCGACATAATGAAAGCCCGCTTTCAGCCGCGGTCCGCCGCTGCCATGCAGCAGCAGGCCGTACGACGCGATCAGCAATACCTCGAAAAACACGAACAGGTTGAAGAAATCGCCGGTCAGGAATGCGCCGTTCAAACCCATCAGCAGGAACTGGAACAGTGCATGGAAATACTTGCCGGAAGCATCGCTGCCACGCAACGCATACAGCAGGCTGGCAAGCGCGATAATCGAGGTCAGCAACAGCATGATTGCCGAGAGCCGGTCGAGTACCAGCACGATGCCGAACGGCGCCGGCCAGTCGCCCAGCGCATAGACGCCGACACTGCCGTCGGCCGCGCCCATGGCCAGATTGAGGTTGATCGCTACCAGGCCCAGCGTGACGGCCAGATTCAGCGCCCGTTGCAATCCCAGCTTCGAGCCGAGCAATACCAGTATCGCGGCCGACATCGCCGGCAGCACGATCGGCGCAATGATCCAGTGATTCATCGCGCCACTCCGGTATCGGCTGAACCGTCCACGTGGTCGCTGCCGGTTTCGGCGCGCGCGCGCAATGCCAGCACCACCGAGAACGCGGTCATTCCGAATCCGATCACGATGGCGGTCAGCACCAGCGCTTGCGGCAACGGATCGGTATAGGCGGACGCTTGCGGATCGATGACCGGCGGACGGCCGGGCGCCATGCGTCCCATCACGAAAATAAACAGGTTCACTCCGTATGACAGCAGCGTCAATCCGAGCACGACCGGATAGGTGCGCGCACGCAGCAGCAGATAGACGCCGCATGCGACCAGTACGCCGATCCCGCTGGCAACAAGTAATTCCATCAGTGTTCTTCCTTCAGTTGCATGCTGGTGCTGGCCCGCACCAGGCTGCTCAGCATCAGCATCACGGCACCTACCACCGTCAGGTAAACGCCCAGGTCGAATGCGGCCGCGCTCGCCAACGGCAAGTCGCCGATTATCGGAATATGCGGATGCCCGAATGCGCTGGTGAGAAACGGTTTGCTGAAAAACCAGCTGCCGATGCCGGTCAGCCCGGCGATCAGTACGCCCGCGCCGATCACACGCGGGAATTCGATGCGCATTCGCTCGGAAATCCACTCGACCCCATTGGCGATGTACAGCATGATCAGCGCAATGCTGGTAATCAGTCCCGCGACGAATCCGCCACCCGGAAGATTGTGGCCGCGCAGGTAGATATAAACCGATGCGGCAATCGCCAGCGGAAGCAATACACGAATCAGCACTGACAGCATCATCGGATGGCTGTCCGCCGCCCATGCCCGCCCCGTATCGTCTGCTACCAGACGCTTTACGCGCAAGCCATCCAGCATCGCGACAATGCCGAGCGCCGCGATCGCCAGCACGATGATTTCTCCGAAGGTATCGAATCCCCGGAAATCGACCAGGATCACGTTGACCACGTTGGTGCCGCCGGCTTCAGGCAGGCTCTTTTCCAGGTAGTAATCGGACAGTGTCTGGAATGGCCGGGTCAGCACTGCATAAACGATAGAGCTTACGCCGGCGCCGGCGGTAATCGCCAGAACCGCGTCGCGCAACTTGCGCAAGGAGCTCGACTCGACCGGCGACTGCTGGGGCAGGCGGTACAACGCGAGCAGCAGCAGCACGATGGTCACGACTTCAACCGAGACCTGCGTCAACGCCAAATCCGGTGCAGCCAGATATACGAACACCAGCGTCGGCACCAGCCCGACCGTGCTGATCATGATCAGCGCGGTCAGCCGCTGCCGATGCAGCACCACGGTTGCCAGCGAAGCGCACACCAGAACAATCCATGCGACCACGGCGACGCCGTTGATTGCGCTGAGTTCGTTCGCACCCGCGACGTAACCGAACTCGAAAAACGGCCAGGCGGCGAGCAGCACCGTCACACCGACGATCCATGCAAGATAGCGCTGCAGCGAGCCGTTTTGCAGGCGGCGAGTTACCCAGACCGACAGGTTCAGCAGTTTTTCCAGGAACTCGTGATACAGCCAGTGGCCGGTGAACGGACTATGCACATAACGGTGCAGATCATAAAAATGCCGCAAGAAGTAATACACCGCGGCACCGCCCAGCATCGCAACCACGCTCATCAATAACGGCAGGTTGAAGCCGTGCCAGATCGCAAGCGAATATTCCGGCAGCGGTCCACCGAGGGTTGCCTGCGCGGCGACTGCCAGCAGCGGCGCCACCGTCAATGCAGGCATGATCCCGACCAGCAGGCAGATCACCACCAGTATTTCGACCGGAATTTTCATCCAGCGCGGCGGTTCATGCGGCGTCTTGGGCAGTCCGACCGGTTCGCCGTTGAAAAACACATCGTCGACGAAACGCACGCTGTAGGCGACGCTGAAAATACTTGCCAGTACCGCGATCGTCGGCACCAGGACGCCCCATATCCCGACAACGCTCAGGTGTAGCGTTTCAGCCAGGAACATTTCCTTCGACAGGAAGCCGTTGAACAGCGGCACCCCGGCCATCGATGCGGCGGCCACCATCGCCAGCGTGGCGGTATATGGCATGTATTTCCACAATCCGTTCAGCTTGCGCATGTCGCGCGTGCCCGCCTCATGATCGACGATGCCCGCCGCCATGAACATCGCCGCCTTGAAGGTCGCGTGATTGATGATGTGGAATACCGCAGCCACTACCGACAGCGGAGTCTGCAGTCCGAACAGCAGCGTGATCAATCCCAGGTGGCTGATCGTCGAGTACGCCAGCAAACCCTTGAGGTCGTGCTTGAACAGCGCGGTGTAGGCGCCAAATGCGAAGGTCGCGAAACCGACTGCGGTGACGATGTAGAACCACTCGTCGCTGCCGGATAGCACCGGATAAAACCGCGCCAGCAGGAATACGCCGGCCTTGACCATGGTGGCCGAATGCAGATACGCGCTGACCGGCGTCGGTGCGGCCATCGCGTGCGGCAGCCAGAACTGGAATGGAAACTGGGCCGATTTGGTGAACGCGCCCAGCAGCACCAGCACCAGCATCGGCAGATACAGCGGACTGGCGTGGATGATGTCGCGGCGCTGCAGGATTTCGGTCAGCTCGAAACTGCCTGCGATATTGCCGAGCAACAGAACGCCGGCCAGCAAACAGAGTCCGCCGCCGCCGGTGATTGCCAGCGCCATGCGTGCGCCTTCGCGCGCATCGGAACGATAGCTCCAGTAACCGATCAGCAGGAACGAACTGAGCGAAGTAAGCTCCCAGAAAATCACCAGCAGCAGCAGGTTGTCCGACAACACCACGCCGAGCATTGCGCCGGCAAACAGCAGCAGATAGCAATAGAACCGGCCCATCGGATCACTGTCGGACAGGTAATAGCGTGCGTACAGCACCACCAGCATGCCGATTCCCAGGATCAGCAGCGCAAACAGCCAACCAAGTCCATCGAGGCGCAATGTGAAGTTGAGGCCGATCTCGGGTAGCCATTGCGCGGCATAGCGTACCGTCTGCCCCGAAAATACCGCATCGGCCTGCGTCAGCAGCAACGCAAAAGCCGCAGCCATCACGGCGCCGGCGCCCCATGCCGCGGCATTACGCCCGGCACGGATCGCCAGCACGGGTATCCACGCGGCTACAAACGGCAGCAGGACGATCCAAGCGAGTGAAGAAAACAAACCTACTCCCTTTCGTTATTTTTTTACGGTCCCGCAAGCAAACCAATAATGCAATTAAAACGGAAGGCAAGAGTGTACTAGAAGTTCCTTGCCGCCACTACCCGGCGCCGCTTCGCTTGGCGTATTTATTCGAAGCGCCCGGCGAATTTTTCTTGACCTGTCGCTTGCAATCTGATTTCAGATACCCGAAGCTTCTGAAAAATGCCTTTGTGCGATATTCAGGATCATGTCTTGACCGCATGAAAACCGCGCATTGCGAGCGTCACGGCAACCAGCACGATCGCTCCGGCAATTATCCCGACGGACGCATTGAGCAACATGGACACGATCGGCTCGACCAGCCCGCCGATGCCCGAGAATGCACCGGCGCCGAGCGCGAGCCTGTGAAGGAATTCTTCCGCGCCGGGAATGCCGTGGACCAGAATGCCGCCGCCGACCAGGAACATCGCGGCCGTACCGATGACGGAAAGGCTTTTCATCATCGCAGGCGCCGCCATTAAAATCAGCTTTCCAAGGCCGCGCTGCATCCTGCGCCAATGGCTTGCGCCGCTTTGCCGGCTCAAGTACAGCCCTCCATCGTCCAGCTTGACGATACCCGCCACCAGTCCGTAGACCCCGGCCGTCATCAGCGCCGCGATGCCTGCGAGCACCACCACCTGCTTTCCGAACGCCTCCGCCGCCACCGTCCCGAGCGTGATCGCGATGATTTCCGCGGACAAGATGAAGTCGGTCCGGATCGCCCCTTTGATCTTGTCCTGTTCAAAGGCAACCAGATCGATTTCCGGATCGGCCAGCACCTTCACGTGTTCGGCATGATGTTCCTCTTCTTCCTTGCGGTGCATCAGCTTATGCGCGAGTTTTTCGAATCCTTCATAGCAAAGGAAGGCGCCACCCACCATCAGCAGCGGCGTCACCGCCCACGGCGCCAATGCGCTGATGGCAAGCGCGGCCGGCACCAGGATCAGCTTGTTCTTTACCGAGCCCTTGGCCACGGCCCAGACCACGGGCAATTCACGATCGGGATTCACGCCGGAGACCTGCTGTGCATTGAGCGCAAGGTCGTCTCCCAGCACGCCGGCGGTTTTCTTTGCCGCGATCTTGGTCAGGACAGCTACATCGTCCAGGACGGATGCGATGTCGTCGATTAATGCTAAAAGGCTGGTTCCGGCCACGTCGGGACTCCTGGATAAAATATTCAGGTCGAAGTATGAATTCAACCATTAATTGCGGCAACCTAAACTTGATGCAATCGAAGCCGGCTTTCGGCCAGCGGCGGAGGACCGTGACGTCGATGGATGTCTTCAGCGACACGCCGCATTCATTCAGCTCGAAGCACCAGGTGAATGGCCATTCGGCCGATGCCACATGCCGCAACGGGGCATGGATTCAGCGAGAGGCAAAAAGCGCTGGTTTTGCCGGGCTGCCGGAAGGATTGGAGTCAAGTCAAATGCGCGACTCAAGCGTTCGCATTGCTTTCCTGATGACCCGGACATCTTCCTCAAATTGGGCTTGGCAGTCTCGAAGGTAGGAATTCAGCTCGGGAATGCCGGCCTTGGTCAGCGTAGGCGCTCGATTGCTCAGCTCCCGGAGAAAGACGTCGAAATCTTCCTCGAGGTCGCGCTCCTTGTACTGGATTTGTTCCAGCAAGCGCTCAAGCTGTTTGCGCTGGAACAGCCGAATCGAGAATCCCTTGAGGCTCAGCACGGTCCGCAACTCGGCCCTGACTTTTCCGAGCCCGGTACAGACGCCATTCAACCTGAAGTCATCCAGGAGCAGCGGCGCTTCGACCAGTTGGTTCTTCAGTTGCTTGAGATCGCCGCTCTGAAGAATCAGCCTGCCGCACCTTGCGGTGACAACATTCAACGCTTGGCTGACAGCCTCGGCCAGGGTCGTCACCGCAATCAGAATCTCTTCACGGTGCTTGCGTTGCTTTTCAGGAATTTCCAACAATGCGGCAGGAAGAGCCGTCATTGTGTCTACAAGGTCGCTGACGATGGGTATCGAGGCCATTTCCGGCTCCTGACGTGATCGCGGACAGTGATGCCCGTCATTCGAGTATAGGCGAGAAAATCCGGAAAAACGAATTTCCGGATTGGCCGTACGGTCTCAAGCCAATTCAAGCGACGACACTGCTCGGCCCGGTGATTTTCAGCGAATGACGCTGTCCGTTCAGCAGAACGCCGATCACGGTATATCGCACCAGGAGATGATAGGTTGCTAGACAGGCTAAGGTGGTAGCGAAGATGTTGATGCTCATTTTTGTCAAGGCGCCAAACGGCAGGTTATACAACAGCGCCCCGAATCCGATGGTTCCCAACATGTGTACCAGATAGGCCCAATAAGAGCTTTCGGAAAAATATTTCAGGACTTGGTTTTGTCTGGACGAATATCGAAAAAACAGTCCGATCAAAGCCAGGCTCCAAAGCCAGCTCGTGGCGTTATAGGCAAATGCAATGTAAGCCGCGATATATGGAATTCCGCCCGGATTCGCACTGAACGCGTCGAAAAACTTTAAACAAAGGATAAAGGGCAACAGTCCCGCAGCGGCATAGTACCAACAGTTCCTTGAGTAAAGAGGAAGCAGCATGTCCTGGTGTCTATGCAAATACCATCCGAAGACAAAAAACAATCCGTTATGAACAAGTTCGTCAAACTGCGGAATAAATGAACCGCTGGGCACGAGCATGCCTGCTTCATGAAAAGCGCCGATGGTCGCCAGCGGAACCGTAAGTACGATAATCCCCCACCAATTGGAAGCCAAGGCTTTCCAGACGCCGGCGCAAGCGGACCTGACTGCATCCGGGATATGCCTGCTCAACAAGCCGAATGCGGTCGTCAGAACGCAAAACCAGAGCAAATAGTAAATGAACCACAGATGCAGCGTATTGATTAGCGGCTGATGCGGCAGTTTCGTCGAAATCAGGGCCAGATCGAAGCCGACGGAACCGCGAATCATGATGTGCATATAAATTAATACCAATGCCCCGGTGCCGGCAAATAACGGCGGCCAGAATATGGCGAAGGGCAAGGCAATCCGGCGCAACCTGTGTTTCAGCATTGCCGCAAATCCCCTGCGGCTTACCAGCAGCGCGACGAAAAACCCGGCCACAATAAAAAATACCGGCATGCGGAACGAGTGAATAAAGAGAATAATCAGGTCCGCGCCCAGTGAGGTCTCGCGGTCACGCCACGGCATAGGCGACTGTTGCGTCATGTGATTGGATGCCGCGTGCAGGACAATGCCAAGCCACATCATCACCGCCCGCAGATTATCGAGTGAGTGAAGCCTCTGAGACTGATTCATTGAGTGAGCTTCTATTTTTATGAGGGCTGGTAAAGATACATTTGCGGATTAGGGCATGCATATTCTTCGTGGCGAGGGAGTAATCAAGACACGACATTGGAATTTAACGGCGACTCTAATAGAGAAAACGGTTTTCGTCGATTTTTTGCGGTGCAGGGCTTGATTCATGTCGGTGTGAAAATCGGAAAAACTGCCGTCCTGTGCTTATCCGCCATCCCCAATCGAAATATCAATGCCGGATTTCAGCGTACCCCGCTGCAATGATGATGGCCCGTCGCAACATGCGTCATTGAGCCGATTTGATACCCATCCTGCCGAGAAGCGCCAGGAAACGCGGCCATCCGGCGGCAAGGCGCTCCAGTTTCGCCACTCTGATCACGTCGTTGGCCACGATGTTTCGCAGCCGGTAGGAATAGATCTCTCGAAACGTCCGTTCATCTATAAGCCTTTGTTCAAGCATGATTTCGCAGTGCTCGAAGAGACCCATGTAAGATTCGACGCCGGCCCAGTCTTCCGGCGTTTCCGGGCCTTTGCCGCCGGCCCACACGCCGCCGGGCGAAGGCGACGGTGGACTTCGTCATGTTTCGCAAACCGGTCTCGAAGGTCGAGCCAAAATCGCGCGCGATTGGTCTTGCCTGTGATCCGCATATTCAGTGCGGTGAACGCGAGCGATATTGCGGCAATCGACACGCCGGCAATCGTTACTATGTCCTTGATTTCGGTAATGGTCATGGTCGCCTTGTGTACGCACGGCATCGACGCAACCGGCACGCCTGCGTATTGGCGTGGAACGGCACGTCATGAGTAGATTTGTTTTCCAGACTAACCGAAACCGCCATGCGAAATCAAAGTGTAAAAGCGCGCATGACCGTCAACATCCGTTGGGATACAAGACGCGCACAATGCCTTTCGATACCGCGATGTTTCCTGTCTTTACCGAGATTTCGAATTCCGTATCGGTTACCGTATAACAGGCGCCGTCATCGTCAGAGACACAGGTTTTAGCGATTTCGACCCAGTCGGGAGCAGTGTCCTTTACGGCGGAGACGATCTGGCTTCCGGTCATGTTCAATTTTTGCGGCACTTGGTCAACGACAAGGAATGCGGTTGAATTCGTCGGTCGCAATTCCACCCAGCTCGATGCGACATCGGTTCCGCGAACGGCTATATGCGGCCCTTCGCCGCTTACATTCAGATAGGTCACCGACCGCTGCCGTACACGAATCTGCGCGTCCTTTTGTTTCGGCGTTACATGTAACAACAACTTCGGATGCTGCTCCGACATTGTGAAATGATCGGAAAACTCACGACCCAAGCCAATATCCAGATAGCCCGACAATACATCTTTCGTTTTAGCGGACCATTCAAACGGCATCTTTACCTGCGGCGTACCGACGGTCACCAATTCAACTCTCTGGATCGCCGTTGACAATGACTCCAGCGCGCTGGATGCCCCGGAAACACCAATCAACAGCGCAAACAGGAAGCGGCGAAGCATTTCTCGGTGGGTATTCATCAATGCGCCCTTTGCTGCGGAGGTATCGGCGAAAAAATATATGCAACGTATCCTGCCATGAACGAGTTGCCCTAGCAATAAGAGGGTCCTTCGACGCTTCGTGTTCCCGACTGGTCTAAAGCGCTGCCGCGAAACAGCTTCGGCTTCAACGGCATCCGAAGCGTAACCGAGATGGAGGCGGAGCTAACGCGCATTTGCTTTGCTGCGCGGTTCCTCTACCGTCGGTATGACGATAGACCGGTTCCTACAAAGGTTCGTTCATCGATTCTTTTGAGCGCGTGCTTCCTCGATATGCCTGGCAAGATCCGGCGATACGGATAGGCGTTTGAACGGGCTGATATTGGCGCCTCCGGTATTTCCATGGGGTACCAACCCTATCGCCGTTTTTGTGGAGGCGCCAACGATACGGAAAAGTTGCCCTAGGCACTCGCGCATGTCGCGGCGCTGCCAGCCCCAGGCAAGCATGCGGCAATGGACGCGCACATGTTCAATCGTGGACGCCTGCCCAAGGACATGCGCGCGCTCCAGGCAAGCAAACGCCAATACGAAATTGCCTTGTGCTTCCGCCTCGCGGGCGGCAAGAAGTTCGGCCTGAACGTGAGGCCGGATACGTCGGTTGAAAGTATTCATGTATTGGATTATCCGATAAACGCATCGGCTTCGATCTCAACCAGTATTTCAGGCGAAATCAGCCCGCTTACTTCCACCATGCTGGTAGCGGGACGAATGTCTGAAAAAAATTCGCCATGAGCCTTGCCGACCTTTTCCCATTCAAGAATATTGATCACATATATTCTGGTCCGCACGACATCGGCCATTGACGCACCGGCCTTGCCGAGAGCCGCCTCAATGTTTTTCAAGCACTGCATCGCCTGTGTGTAAGGATCATCGAGGCCGATGATATCGCCATGTTCATCGGTCGCCGTGGTACCCGATACGTGGATATACGGGCCGGCCTTGACCGCTCTCGAATAACCGACGACCGATTCCCATGGCGCGCCGGACGCGTAGTTTTTTCTTGACATGATTATCCCGTGATGTAACGTTCGAGGCAGTCTTTGAATGATAAACGCATAGCCGGATTCATATCGGCTTCATGCATGCTCAGAGCGATGGAAATTATACGGAATCCGGGCCTGAATTGCCGCCGCCCGCTCCACACGACACCATTGCCCAGTCGTATCCCGCAACCACGCTACGCTCAAGCTGTGTTCTCGGTATGCACCCGCGGAGTATTGCCGGCAGCGACAGGATTGGAAAAGCGCACGCTATCCGGCGCATTGGTGCCGCCGGTGACGACGAAGCTGAGCGCTTCTTCGACGGTCCAGTCGGTGTCCACCAGATCGGCCACCGGAAGAATCTCGATGTAGCCCGAGGTCGGGTTCGGCGCAGTCGGCACATAGACCGCCGCCAGTTTCTGGCCCGATGTCTGATCGGTAAATACCTTGGTGACGAAGCCGACCGCCTTCATTCCCGGCGTCGGGAACGTGATCAGCACCACGCGCTGCCCTGTCTTCGGGCGCTGGCGCATGGTTTGCAGAAAGCGCTTGGTCGCATTGTAGATGGTCTGCACCAGCGGCAAACGCAGCAACTGCTCTTCCAGATAATTGATCAGCCGGCGGCCGACCACGAAACTGGCGAACTGTCCGATCAGATAAAAACCGGCCAATGTGAGCAGCACACCCAGCACATACTGAACGCCCGGCGTGGTAAGCCATGCGGCCAGCGATACAGAGAACGGCTTGACCAGTTGCGCGAATCCTTTCAGCAAGGGCGCGCTGGTGCTTGCAAGCAAACCGAACAGGAAATCGAACACCAGCCAGGTCACCCATAACGGAGCGACGGTGAAAAATCCAATCAGGATATGGCGCAGGAAATGTGGGGTAATCGAGTCGGAATCTTTATCGTCGGCCATGGCACTTTTGTATCGATGCGTCATTGACTATGACTGCACCGAAGAATTCAGCCGCAGATGCCGCAGAGCAGGATGGACTCTCCGGCGCGGCGATTGCAGGAGTAGTTGCCGGCACTATCGTGCCGACCACTTGTGTTGATCGTATTACATGGGGAACACCGCGCCTTGCGTGACATCAAATAAGGCCGACACGGCTGCCGTCTCGTAGCAAGCGGAAACATGTCGCCTGTATTTTCCGTGGGTTCAGAGCCATTGCCCTTGATTGCCCCAAAAAACTTCAAACCTCATTCACTTTTTATTCCATGCCGAAAATAAAGAATATCGATATCGCGCTGCAAGGCGGCGGCGCCCACGGCGCATTCACATGGGGAGTACTGGACCGGATATTGGCCGATGACCGGCTCAATATCTACGGTATCAGCGGCACCAGCGCCGGCGCGATGAATGCGGTGGTGCTGGCTGACGGCCTGTCGCACGGCGGTGGAAAAACCGGCGCCCGCAACGCGCTGCATAAATTCTGGAGGGCCGTCAGTGTCGCATCGCAATTCAGTCCGGTGCGGCGCACGCCGATGGATAGGCTTCTGGGAAACTGGGCGCTCGATGCGTCGCCCGCATATTTTCTGTTCGAGATGGCGAGCCGCATGGTTTCACCGTACCAGTTCAACCCGACGGATATCAATCCGCTGCGCGATCTGGTGGCCAGGGATATTGATTTCGATCGCGTTCGCGCGTGCGACGATCTGCAAGTGTTCATCTCCGCGACCAACGTGCGTACCGGCAAGGCCAAAATTTTCCGGCGGCAGGAATTAAGCGTGGATGCCGTAATGGCCTCGGCCTGCCTGCCGCAACTGTTTCGAGCGGTGGAGATCGACGGCGAGGCATACTGGGACGGCGGTTACATGGGAAATCCGGCCCTGTTTCCGCTGGTCGACGAAACAGAAGCCGACGACCTGATCATCATCCAGATCAACCCGATCGTGCGAGACGAGTTACCCCGCACCGCCGTGGAAATAATGAACCGCTTGAACGAGATTACTTTCAATTCCAGCCTGATCAAGGAAGTCGGTTCGATCCTGCTGCTCAAGCGATTGATCGATGAAGAAAAGCTGGATCGGGTGCGTTACACGGACATGCGGCTGCATCGCATCAGTGCGGAACATGAAATACAGAAACTGGGTGTATCGAGCAAGCTCAACGCCGAATGGGCTTTCCTGCAGTACCTGCACGACGTCGGATATGCGACCACGGAACGATGGCTGGAACAGAATTTCAAACATCTGGGACGACGCTCCACGCTCGATGACTCATCAATCAATTTAACCGAGATCGGGATGGCGTTGCCGCCGAGTGCGGAACCGATTTTATGCAGGCCCCAGCCGTGATTCAGCGCACGCGCCGTTTGCGCCAGCGCCGGGTTGCGTTAAAGCGCCACAGCGCGCTGACGATGAAATAACCGGCAATTGACGACACGATCGCAAGCACGCCCAAGCCGATCGCCAGCGAAGAGCCGACCGATTGCATCCAGTCGATCGAATTGGCGAACCAGCCGCCGACATCGGCCTGCTGCTCAATGATCTTGACCTTGACTTCGGTTTCAATCGCCGTCTCAGGCACGGGAGCCGAGCCGCCGGTCAGGAATTCGCCGAGCCGGTAGGCAACAAAATAAACCGCCGGAAAAGTGAACGGATTGGTAACCAGCGTGCTGAAGGCCGCTACCGGAAGATTGACACGCAGGATCACGGCGGCAACCGCGGCAAGCAGGATCTGGGCGAACGGAATCAGTATTCCAAAAAACAAGCCTACCGCAAGTCCTCCTGCAACTGACCGGCGGTTGAATTGCCACAAATAGTGATGATGCAAGTAATGCGCAAACGGCTTGAGAAAACGGTTTTGCCTGATTGACTCCGAGGTAGGCAGCCACTTGAAAAAACGGGTACGACGCATGAATGATGCTCCTGGAGCCGGCTTGCCATCGAACGATCCCCAAGGAATCGCATGAATTTTGGTGCAGTTCCATCGCTGTTGATTGTTGCACAGCCTGCATTATGGCTCAGCTACGGGAATTCGCATGAATTCCATGAATAGCGCCGCGAGTGGAGTCCATTTAAGAATTCCAATGATGAATTCTCTAATTGACATGTTGTTGAATTGAAAAAAACCACAAGTCGCAGTTTCTTGCGCTCGCTACGTCTGAGGAATCGTGCGCAGCCAAGCCGGAACCATCATGCCGCCGCCAACTTCCTCTTTTTATACTGCGTCCCGAACGTGATCCACTTGTCCCAGGCGCCGTAGTGGCTCTTGATCGGCCCGAGCGGCAATGCCAGCAGGATCAGCAAAATTCCTGTGATCACGCTTGCCGCGCTCGCCAAGCCGGAAAACCCTGCCAGTAGCCATGGCGCAACGATCAGCCATGCGCCAAATGCGGCGTTGGCGAAGCGCAGCGGACGCCCTACTTCGCTCAAAGCCATGATCGAAAACGTCACGACCAGCGAACCGACAATGTGATCGCTATCGGCTGCCGCTCCCGATGTTTGGAAAATCGCGCGGCTGAACATCAGCAGGATGCCGATTGCAACGCTTGCCACCATGGTCCAGGTAAAGCGCACGCCGGTCTGAAATATCTCGCGCAGCAATGCGGTAAACGGCAATTCGAAGTTATCGGAATAGTCGGCTCTGCCGCCTTCGATCGTATCGCCGTGCCACAGTACATGCCACAGCGTTTTTCCTTTGGCGCTCCGATCTTTCAGGAACTGCAGCGTCGCCAGGATTTCATCGAAGGAATACGGAATCTGCAGCAACATTGCCACAGCGGCGATCAGGCACAGCGTGCACCAAGTGCCGATCACGACCGGCTGGATGATGATGAAGAAGATGCTGACCACGCCGAGTGGAACAATCAAGATTCCGAAAAACAGTACGATCCAAGGCATGGTGCGCCAGCGTCGCTTGTCGCCGATCAGGCCGGTGACGATTTCCATCACGTACACCATGGCGCCCAATCCCGCATCGGCAACCGGCCAGGCTTCGGACACGTCGGAAGTGATGATGCGTTCGGTCCCGTCGCCGAAAAACGGGTCCCATGCACTCTCGATATGGCCGAGCTGGAATGCCGCCATATAGCGCGACAGAAATAATCCGACGAATGCCAGCGCCACGATCACCATCCGGTTGGTATATCCGGAAGGGCTGTAACTCCAGCTTGGCGGCGCGTCGGGACCGGTCACTCTGGCGACGGGGCTGATGCCGGGCGGCGACGCCACGACTACCGCGAACAGGATCACCAGTGCGCCGATCAGCGTGTCATTCGCATACATCGCCGCGCTCGGCGTCCAGAACAACAGCGGCGCAAACAGCAGCCAGATACCAAGCAATGCGGTAATCCAGCGCGCCCAGCCATGATCGCGCGACAGCGACAGCATGCTGAAAACCATGATCAGCAATCCGGTCGCGATATCGCTGATGGTCATCCAGGTATCCGAGAGCGCCAGTCCGCGCTGGTTCGGCGTGACCAGTTCACCCTCCACCATCCATGATTCCGTCAGGCCGAAAATGAATGGACTCGAAACCAGCCACATGCCGAGCGCCGCATTTGCGAAATGGCACCACAGCGTCTGCAGATGTTCACGCCGCTCCTGGACGCGGCTGTCGGCGATCAGCGTGGCACTGGGCAACGGATGCTGGTCCGCGTCCTCAAGCCACACCGGCAACGGGATCTTGTTGCGCTTGTACCATGCAGCCGGATCCTGCTTCAGCGATCCGATGATTTTCGGCAGCGTGTCGCGCAGCGTATGCCGCGGTCGCCAGTCAAGAAGTTTGATCGCGCGTGAAATATCCAGTTCGTAATGATCGTCCGCCAGCGCCACCATGAACGGTTTGACGAAAGGTTCGATGCCGCGATCGATCGCGTCGGGAACGATGTCTTCCATCCGGTGCTGCAGCCAGGCGCCGGTCGCCGCGACCGGCTTCGGAATCTGCCGGGTCTCCCACGGCTCACCATGGATCAGACGCCCTATCAAATTCTGTACCGCCTCATAGCTTTCAGTGACCGGCTCGCCGATCAGCAGCGTCGTTTCGTCCGGCAAATGCGGCCGCCGCTCAATCGCGTTGCGGAAGGCGCGCGCCGCATCTTCCAAATGAACAAAAGATTGGCCATGCGATGTTTCCCCGGGAAACACGCGGCTTAGCATTTGCCGTTCGTAAATTCGTTGCGCCTGATACGCCAGCGACGGAACCTCGCCGTGATCGGTGTAGACGCCGGCAAGCCGAAATACGACCGCAGGAATGTTTCCGCGATGTGCATGGACTACCTGCTCGGCCGCAACCTTGGATTGCGGATAGGGCCATTTCGGTTCCAGACGCGAATCTTCATTGATCGGTATGCCCGGATCGCTCGGCGCATGAACCAGCATGGTGCTGGCATAAATGAATTGTTCCACCTGAAACGATTGCAGCGATTGCAGCAGGCGTTGTGTGCCGCGCACGTTGACTTCATCGTAGAGCGGGTTCGGTTCATCGGAAAAATCATAAAAGGCAGCGAGGTGTATCACCGATGCAATACGGGTGCCGTAGCGCTGCCTTACCTGATCCAATGCGTCCGTTATTGCCTGGTCGGAGGTGATATCGACGTCGATGCACCCCGGGCTGCCGCGGCAATCCTGCTCGAAACCGACAATGGTGTAGGCCTCGCCGAGTTCCGCGGCAATCGCGCCTCCGATCCTGCCTGCCGAACCGGTGATGATGACCACCGGCTTTTCTGTTTTTTCGATAGCCATGGCGCCTCCTCGCCGCTGGAATGGTTTCCAGGAGAGGCACGATGCGTGCCATCGTTGTGTGCAATGAAAGCGCGGCGCCGCCAAAATTGCCGGCATGCATAAATGCCGCTCAAACAGCGATGCTCACATCTAAAAAATAATGGGGAGGCTTGGTCGCCGCACATCAATTTTCGCGATTTGGAAACAGGTAAATGCCGATGCCACTTGAGCAATCGCGGATCTTTTCAAAAAAGTTGAAACTTTTACAGGCTCCACTCATCGGATGGTGCATCTTCGCTGCAAATGCATCCCGCTGTTTTTCCGTGAAGGCAGGTTTCGATTGTTGGAGCATCAGACTACGGCGTCCGAAAATAGACACACGCAGGAACAATATGGCAAACGATTTTCCGAATATTTCAACCGGGCAGCGCTGTAATGAAAAACGCGCTGTGGCAACATCGCTGTCGTCGAATAAGCCGGCACGCAGCCGCCCACGATTTTCTGCGGAATCGATTCGATGAGCTATGTTCCTCTGGCCGCAACGAGTTCAGAGCGTAGCCGCGCCGTGGCGATCGCAGCCGAACCGTCCGCCGTGCTCGGGCTGCGCGAAGCGATTACGCTGATTATAGGAGTCGTGATCGGCGCCGGCATTTTCAAGGCGCCCTCGATGGTGGCCGGTATGGCCGGTAATACGGCATGGATGTTCGGCGCCTGGATACTGGGCGGCATCATTTCGCTGATCGGCGCACTCTGTTATGCGGAACTGACCACAACCTATTCCCATGCCGGCGGCGACTATCATTTCCTCAAGCGCGCCTACGGCAAATCAGTATCGTTCCTGTTCGGATGGGCGCGCTTTTCCGTGATTACCACCGGCTCGATTGCATTGCTTGCCTTCGTCTTCGGCGATTACATGAACCAGGCATTGCCGCTGACCGCATTCGGCGCCACCTGGGGCTCCGCTTCTTATGCATTGGCGGTGATCGTTGTGCTGTCATTGGTAAATTTGCGCGGCATCAAGGCCGGCACATTTACACAAACATGGCTGACCGCAATTGAGGTCGGCGGCCTGTTACTGATTGTCACCGCAGCTCTTTTCCTGGTCGGCAACGGCACGCCGCCGCCGCAGGCAGCACCTGCGGCGGCGGCCTCGACACCTGCGATGGCTTCGTTCGGTTTGGCAATGGTATTTGTCTTGCTGACCTATGGCGGATGGAATGAAGCGGCCTATATCAGCGCGGAATTGAAGGACAGGCGGCGCAACATGGTCAAGGCGCTCGTGTGGTCGATCCTGATCATTACCACGCTTTATCTGTTGGTGACATGGGCATACTGGAAAGGCCTTGGGCTGGAAGGCATGGCAAAATCAGACGCGCTGGCCGCCGATCTGATGCGGATTGCATTCGGCCCGGCAGGCGAAAAAATCATTTCAGTCATGGTCGCCGTGGCGGCGCTGACATCAATCAACGCGACCATGATCGTCGGTGCGCGCACCAGTTACGCGGTCGGGCGCGACTGGCCGGTATTCAACAAACTGGCATTCTGGGACGGGCCGCGCGGCACGCCGGCCAATGCGATGCGGGTGCAGTGCATTGCCGCGCTGCTGCTGGTTTTGCTGGGCGCATGGACCGGCAGCGGGTTCAAATCAATGGTGGAATTTACCGCGCCGGTATTCTGGCTGTTCTTCCTGTTATCAGGCTTGGCGCTGTTCGTGTTGCGGATACGCGAACCCGACGTCGATCGCCCCTTCAAGGTTCCGCTGTTTCCGCTGTTGCCATTGGTGTTTTGCGCAACCTGCGCCTATATGCTTTGGTCGAGCCTGTCCTATGTATACAGTCAATCGCTCGGTGGATTGAACGCAGCGTGGATCGGTGTCGGGGTGCTGGTTATCGGTGCTGTGTTGCTGTTGTTGATCGGCATGCTCCCCGCGAAGCAAAGATAGTCAATGATTCAGAACCTCTTCAAGGAGAAACCTGTGAAACCGCGTTACCTTCTTCGTTCCATGATCCATCACCGGATGGCGGCATCGCTGACGGCATTGTTGATTGCGCTGGCATTTACCCTGACAACCGGCCTGGTCTTTGCGCAAACGGCGACCACACCGAAGCTTGATGTGCCCTACGTACCAACGCCACAGCCGATCGTCGACAAGATGCTGGACCTTGCCAAGGTCGGTAAAAACGATGTGTTATACGACCTGGGCTGCGGCGACGGGCGAATTGTCATTACCGCCGCAAAAGAACGCGGAGCGCGCGGTACCGGCATCGATATCAACCCGGTTCGGATTCAGGAAGCAAAACAGAATGCGAAAGACGCGGGCGTAGCAGACAAAGCCGAATTCAAAGTCGGCGATCTGTTTCAATCGGATTTTTCCAAAGCGACGGTGGTAACGCTGTATCTTTTGCCTGATATCAATCGCAAGCTGCGGCCTCAGTTGTGGAAGCAGCTCAAGGTCGGCACGCGTGTGGTTTCCCACGACTTCGATATGGGACCGGAATGGCCGCCCGAGAAAGTGGAAAAAATCGGCGGCAAGACCTTGTATTTCTGGAAAATCACACCGGAAAACAAGAAATCCGCCACTGCGCTGGCTCAACTTTCGAAATGAGCGTACGCGGCAATATCCGTTCTTAATCCGTCTATCGATCGATGGCCGATAGCGTCATTCCTCGCAAAGCGAGGAATGACGCTGCATTGTATCAAGAGCTCTTGATCGCAGCGCGCCGCGTGCGCATTTCGATTCCTTCGCCACTCTCCCGATTATCGACGCTTGCCTGCAATTTCGGCGCCCTGTGAACGCGCGGTTTGCCGATGTAATTGCTTCATCCTCATTTCCAAAAAGCACAAACACTGGACGTGACCGTGGTTTGCGGTTGATACTGTCAATGCAAACATCACATTGAAAATTTTACTTATGGAATACAACGGAATCGATACCCAAATCTCGCCGGAAGGCCGCATGGATGTATTGTCCAAGGCGGAAGTCCACAAACTGCTCGACAATAGCCACGGCGGCCTGCATCCGGTATTTCGCAACTGCTCGCTGGCGGTGCTCAACTGCGGCAACTATATGGATGACGGCAAAGAGTTGCTGGAACGCCATCCGAATTTCGACATCAGCATCGTCGAGCGCGAGCGCGGCATCAAGCTCGACATCAAGGGCGCACCGGCCAGTGCATTCGTCGACGACAAGATGATCAAAGGCATACATGAACATCTGTTTGCCGTGCTGCGCGACATTCTGTTCATCGGCGATGAAATCAACGGCAATGTCAACTTCGACCTGCAGGCGTCGGAAGGCATTACCGACGCGGTGTTTCACATCCTGCGCAATGCCGATGTGCTGCGCTCGCAGGCCAATCCGAACCTCGTAGTGTGCTGGGGCGGCCATTCGATTTCCCGGGCCGAATACGATTACTCGAAGAAAATCGGCTACGAACTCGGACTGCGCGGCATGGACATTTGCACCGGCTGCGGACCGGGAGCAATGAAAGGCCCGATGAAGGGTGCAACCATCGGCCACGCCAAGCAGCGCATTCTCAACGGCCGCTATCTCGGCCTGTCGGAACCCGGCATCATCGCTGCCGAATCGCCGAATCCGATCGTCAATTCCCTGGTGATCCTGCCGGATATCGAAAAACGCCTGGAAGCCTTCGTTCGGGTTGGCCACGGTATCGTGGTGTTTCCCGGCGGCGTCGGCACGGCCGAAGAAATTCTGTACATCCTCGGCATACTGCTGCATCCCGATAACGCCAACATTCCGTTCCCTCTGGTATTTACCGGGCCGGCTACTGCTGCTGACTATTTTCGGCAGATTGATGCGTTCATCGGCGATACGCTGGGGCCGCAGGCACAAAAATTGTACAAGATCATTGTCGACGATCCGGCCGCGGTGGCGCAGGAAATGCAGACCAGTGTCAGGAAAGTGCGCGAGTTCCGCAAAGAACGCGCGGATGCCTACTATTTCAACTGGACCTTGAAGATCGATCATGCGTTTCAAAAGCCGTTTGAGCCGACGCACGAAAACATGCGCAACCTCGGACTGCACAAGGATCAACCTCGTCATTTGCTGGCCGCCGATATGCGCCGTGCGTTTTCGGGTGTGGTTGCCGGCAATGTGAAGGATCAGGGAATCCGCGCGATCGAAAAACACGGACTCTTCGAAATCCGTGGCGACAAGGCCGTCATGGAACCGATGGATGCGCTGCTGACGGCATTCGTGGAACAGCACAGAATGAAGCTGCCGGGGAGAAAATACGTGCCATGCTACCGCATCGTGAAGTGATTCCGAGGGTCAAGATTGAATGACAAACTGATCCTGTCGCGCGTCGCTGCGATTCAACGGTATCTGGAGATGCGGCCGGACAGCGCAGACACGCTGGAAGGTATTCATCATTATTGGGTGCGCTCGCGCGGCGAAGAAACAATGGAGGTCACACAGGCGGCGCTCGACTATCTGAAGGTCGCCGGATTTATTGAATCCAGCACGACAGGAAACCGCGAGATATGGCGGCGTCCTTCGCCGGATACTGCGTCATCCGGTGATTAAGAAAAGGTAAGCCGAACCGCTTATCTAGCGTGGCAATACTCGTAATATTCGCCGGTCGGCGGTGCGGCAAGATATTTCCTGACTTCATGAAATACCTCCGGGCTGATATCTTTCAGCGAAGCCTGATGCGAATGCGCGTCATCCCATACTTCAATCAGAATAAAGTGATTCCTGCTTTTTTGACTTTGCAACAATTGGCAGGATAGACATCCCTGTGCAGCCTCGATCACCGGCACGAGCAAAATTAGCTGATCCAGCAGCAAATCGCTGTTGCCTTCCATTGCCCGGAATTCATTGATTCTGGTGATGCTCATTCGTGATACCTCCATTACAGTTATTCATTTACCGCTCCATTGATTCAACCATGTTGTCGGATCAAAAGCGCTTAAGCCAATGGTATCAGATGATACTTGCCCGACATAGGGAACAAAAGGTTCACGGTGAATCAAGAACGATTGATGTTGGTCAATTTTGCACGGCTATTCGGCTGACGCATGTTCCTTTTGAAATAAACTCAGTCATCCATCATCAGAAGGAGAAATTCGATGCCTGAATCCAAAAAGGAGTTGAGCAAGGACAAAGCCGGCAATTCGCCCAAACGCTTTTCCTCTCAAGGCGATTCACCGGTGGAAATGGCGCCCAAGGATGTCTCGCCAAAACACGCAACCTGGCAAGACAGAACCGAAAGACATACCAAGTCGAAGGACCAGGATGAGCGGGCAGATGCGCTACTGGATGAAGCGAGCGATTTGTCTTTTCCTGCAAGCGATCCGATCGCGGTATCGTCTTCGACCCGGCTCGTCAAGGATAAAGACGGAAAGCTGCATCCCGCGTCTGAAAAACCCAAAGATCAGGATTAGCGCATTGCCGGAATACCGGCAGCCGGTCGGGTGTCGCGCGTCGCCTTGTCAAGCCTGAATTTTTTCTATGCGGTAGCCGGCTTGCATATGAGAAGCGCAACACTTGCTTATCGTCAATCAGGAACTTCCCGTTGTCACATCGATCTTAATTACGTAGTTACTATTTTTGTATCAATCGCTGATTAGGAACGTGAATCATGAACAAAGACCAAATCAAGGGTGGCATGAAAGACGCTGCCGGAAAAATCCAGAAAGAAGCGGGAAAAGTGGTAGGAAGCAAGGAGCATCAGGCCAAGGGCATGAGCAAACAAGCTGAAGGAAAAGTGCAGAAAGGCGTCGGTAACGTCAAGGACGCAATGCGCGATACCCGCAAGGATCACTAACCCGGGGTGACCCAACCGCAATGGCCGTGCATCGCTCGGCCATTGTTGCTTATGGCGTCGCAACTTTGAACCATGGATATGCCAAGATTCGAAGAATCAAAGATTCGCGCCGCGCGCGGCCACAGGCCATAGTGCTTCGACTTTTCCGTTGCGTACGCATATCAATGTGTCATACAGGTTGACTGTCGGATCGCAATGGCCAGGCACCAGCATCAACTGTTCTCCCATCGCAACGGGCCTTGCATTGTCGGTTGTCAGCACGCCATGTTCGTCGGACGCGTTCGTATAACGCAAGTCGCTTCGCTGCCAGACCGACGGCATCCCGGAATCAACACTGGACGCTTTTAGCCCCGCATCCACGACCGCGCGATCGGCGGTCGGTCTGCTCATTACGGTTGTTTTTACGAAAAGCGCTTGCTCGAAGCGGATATCGTCCGCACCAAGCAGGTTCTCTCCATAATCGCGATCCATGAAGATATAGGAACCGGGCTGCAGTTCATTGTAGACATCCGAGTCGCGCTCGTGAGTAAAAGTCCCGGTGCCGGCGCCGGTAACAATGTCAACCGCGTATCCTTTTGCCTCGATACCCTGCTTTGCCGTACGAGCCAGTTCGGCAGCCTTGGCAATCGCAGTTGCCCGCGACATGGGATCGCGCAGGTGCTGTGCGCTGCCGTGATAACAATGCAGGCCTGCGAAGCGCAGTGATGCACATGCGCCGATGAGTTCGGCAAGATGAACCGCGTCTTCGCCTGGCGCGACGCCGCAGCGATGGGAGCCGACGTCGATTTCAATATAGACATCCAGTGCAACGGCGCCGGCCTTTGCCGCTGCCGCTGCCGCCAACGCCTGCACCTGCAACGGGTGATCTACCAGCACGCCGATTCTTGCCACTGCAGCCAGTTCCATCACACGGCGGATCTTGACGGCGCCGACCACCTGGTTGGTGATCAGAATATCGGTAATGCCGGCGTCGACAAACACTGCGGCTTCGCTGACTTTCTGGCAACAGATGCCGACCGCGCCGCGCGCTATCTGGCGCAACGCAATTTCCGGGCATTTATGGCTTTTTGCATGAGGGCGAAGACGGACGCTGCGGCCCTTGATTGCCTCGCTCATGCGATCAAGATTGCGCTCGAACGCATCGAGATCAAGAAGCAGTGCCGGCGTATCGATGTCGGCATGTGAATCACCGGGCTGCGCTGCGTTCCATGGAGTCATAGATGATCAATATGAGTAAACAGGATAACTTCGGGGGTCTGACGAAATTCCGCATGTTTCGTTCATTGGCTACAAAAAAATCTGATTATCCCTATTGTGGATATCGCCGGTCGATCCCGCATACCATTATCCATAAAACCGCCGCATAGCGCCGATAGACGGATTGCGAGGAAACCGTATGCTTTATATACTTCACGAATTTACCGCAATTCTTGATGCGTGAATCAATTCTTCCGCTGAAATAGATTCGACGCCGGCTGCGGCGCAAACATCAATATGACTGAACACACGCTCGTTTTTCGTCCGGCCAACCGGGAAGATGTACCCCTCATTGTCCAGATGCTGGCCGACGATCCACTGGGTGCGAAGCGCGAGCGATTCGAAACGCCCTTGCCGGAAAGTTATATGGCTGCGTTCGACGCGATAGCCTCCGATTCAAACAACGAACTGGTTGTTGCGTGCCTGGGCTCGAAGGTGGTTGGCGTACTTCAGATCACTTTTATTCCGTATCTTACCTATCGGGGCGGTTGGCGCGCGCTTATCGAGGGAGTCAGAATCGCCGCTGACGTCCGTTCCGAAGGAATCGGAAGATGCATGTTCGAGTGGGCCATCCAGCGGGCGCGGGAGCGCAAGTGTCATCTAGTACAGCTCACGACCGACAAAGCGCGTCCGGAAGCCTTGCGGTTCTATGAAAATCTCGGCTTCGTCGCATCGCACGAAGGAATGAAACTGCATTTTTCAAACTGAATTCCGGATATCGCCGATGCCGCCCCGGACAAACATAGCCGTGTCGGACAACCCGGATTTGGCTGCGGATGCAGCGAATGGATGGAGGCGCAGCCGGTAGACATCATGCGCCGCAGTAAGTATGCTGTTGCCTGTCAAGTGGGGAAACTGCTCCTGAAAATCCCGACACGGGCAACTCGGTTGCAAGCAAGTCTTGCGAGAATTATCTTGCTTCCGTCTCTCTTTTTATCGCACGGGATCCATCTTTATGCGCGCTCGTATCATTGCGACTATCAGCGTTTTTTGCGTTCTGCTGCTCCTGTTCGGCAGCGTTGGCTGGATGCTCTTGTACGGCAAGAGTAATGTGATCGACCTGGCGTTCTGCTATACCACGCTGACGAATTGCACATTCGGGTCGAGCATCGTGAAAACCGGCTTGAACATGCTGCTTCTCTCCAACGCGATCGCGTTCGGTGTCTGGCTGTTTTACCTGATTGCCGCCCACAGTTTTGTGGTCGGCGTTTCTGCCTGGCGCCAGGTGCTGGGCGGGATTTTTGCGGTTTTGATTCCGCTGCTCGGATTTACATTGGTCACGGCATCCATCTTTTTCAGAACCGTTCGATTCGGGTAGGGATCTTCGTGAAATTCATTTTGTCAGCCTGTGCTATCGTGGCGGTGCTTATTGCCCTCGGCGATTACCGGTATATCCATAAGGTAACCGAGCGCTACCGCTTCGATCGGACGGCATTGGAAAAATCACTTTTCACGCAAATCAATGCCTCGAACAAGCGCCTTCGTGGAAGCTACCAGCGCCCGCCCCTGGTGGATGGCCTGTCCATAGTGCCCGGCAAGAAAAGCCGTCAGATGGGACTGGTGCTCGAAGTACCATTACACGATTTGCCCGACAGGCCTGACCCTAGACGCGTGGTCACCATGACCATCGATGTCGATGTGGCACTGTGGGGACGGAGCATCAAGCTGACCCGGCCCTGCCTGAGACATGCCCGTCATCACATGGGGCCGAATATCCAGCAGCATGTGAAGGACGAGGTACTGCGCCGAACCATCAGACGGATCTTCGAACAGCATATTTTCGCCGGACCGGACGGTACGCTGGTTCGTGCACCCACGACCCCGCCGCCCATTGCCCCGGTGGCTACCAACGTGGTCGATCATCCTGTGACCCGGATTGACGCGAAAGGCGACACTGTGCAATTTGTGCTTGGATTGGTGGATGAATTTCAGCCTGACTCCCATCGCTGGCCCGATCCGGTCGGCGGAGAATGTGCTTCTGCATGATTCATCACATGAACATTCGCTATCGGCGCCGCGACACTCAGAACCGCTCGTACCCCAGCAAATACCGCCACTGACCTTCCGGCAGACCTGCCAGCGGTATTCGTCCGATACGAATCCGTTTCAGGGATAGCACCGTCAATCCGACCTGCTCGCACATATGCGTTATCAGTCCGCGCGCCGGCGCCTTGATCGCGAAGCGCAACCGGGCGTCGCTTTGCCAGCTGACCTTGATCGGCGGCAGCGGCTTGCCGTTGAATTTCAAACCATGATTCAGCAACGCAAGACCGTCGGGTTTCAACGCGCCCGCTACTTCGGCGATATATTCGTGTTCGATCCTGGCTGCATCGTCGACCAGTTTGCGTTTGATGCGCCAGTCCTGTGTCAATACCAGCAGACCGCTTGCCGTGGTTTCCCCCGGATCGGTTGCGATCAGGTCAACCGCATGCCGCTTCAGGAAGCGATTGCCCGATCGGTCTTCGGCATACAGATTGCCGGGCGTGATGAGCTGCTGTGCAGCCGGCGCGTCCAAACCCGCCGGCTTGTGCAGCAAAATCGTGACCGGTTCGACCGGCTGCAGCTTGGCATCCGGCACCAGCTCGACCTGCTGTTGCGGAAGCACCCGAAAGCCGGGTTCTTCGATCAACTGCCCATCCACTTTGACCCATCCGCCTTCAATGTATTGAGCGGCTTCGGCGCGGGAACAGGACGCCAGTTCAGCGACACGTTTGACGAGGCGAATCGATTCAGTCATCGCGCTCAGGCCGGCTTGCGACGAAATGGGAGTGCGAATCCGCTTCGTCGCCGACGCGGCGTCATTACCAGCCGAAACAGCAGCGGAATCACAAACAGGGTCAACACCGTCGAAAACCCCAGTCCCCAGACGATGCTGGACGCGACCGGTCCCCAGATTAGCGACTTGCCTCCCAGCCCAACCGCCAATGAAAACAAACCTGCAATCGTGGTGGTCGATGTAATCACGATTGGTATCAGACGGCGCCGTGCCGCGTAGAGCGTTGCATGCGTGATGCTCATGCCGGCGGCAATCCGCTCGTTAGCCGCATCGATCAATACGATCGCCGAGTTGACCGCAATGCCGGCAAGCGCAATCACGCCGTACAAGGTATACAAACTGAGCGGATTTCCCGATACGAACAATCCCAGCACCACACCGACGAACGCGAGCGGAACGGTAACCAGGATCAGCATCGGTTGCCAATAGCTGCGGAACTGGGCGGCCAGGATCAGGTAGATCAATCCGACTCCGATTGCAAACAGTTTCGCCATTGAGTCGATGCTTTCCTGGATATCGTCGAGCTCGCCTGAAAAATCCAGATCCACGCCGGGATAGCGATTCTGCATGCCGGCCCATGCGGCCTTGAGTTGATTGTTGGCCGCGACGGTATCGATCACTTCCTTGTCCAGATTGCCCTCGATGGTAATCGCCCGGCGGAATTTGTAATGTCGGATGAAACCCTTCGACTCCTGCATTTTGGCGTCGACCAGTTGGCCGAGCGCGACGCTGCCGCCCTGCGGCAGCGGAATGCGATACGCCAGCACCGCATCGATATCATCCAAGGTTTCCGGCCGGGCGCGCACCACCACGTTGACCTTTTCACCTGCATCGCGAATGCTCGCTACGGTTTCTCCTTCGCCGTACAGGCGCAGCAGCCGCGCGACATAACCGGCGCTGACACCCGATTGCGCCAATGCCTCCCGTTTCAGGCTCAACGTCAATTCCTGGCGGCCGGGTACGTCGTCGTCGGCCAAATCCTTGACGCCCTTTATCCCGGCGGCGGCGGCTATCAATTGATCGGTTGCCGCGCGCAGCTGTTTGTAATCGTCACCGCGGATCTTGACGCTGATCGGCTTGGCTGTCGGCGGTCCGCCGGAAAGTTCCAGAAAACTGATCCTGCCTTCTCCGCGATAATTTTCCAGCTGCTTGCGCACCGCATTGACGACCAGCGGTGTTTCACGCATGTCGCCGGTTCTCGGGTTGAGCGACACGATCATCTGCCCGTACTGCGCGCCATAAAGTGGTTCGGTATCGGTCCATTTGATTCCGGAGTTCGCGGTCAGAGAACGTATCTCTCCGGTCGCGAACGCAGGTTCCGCCTGCTTGAGTATCGATTCGACTTCGGCATGCGTTTTGTCCAGCGCCACCCCGGCCGGCATGTCGACGTTCACGTAGAACAGCCGGATCGGGTCGAATGCAAAAAACTGAATCTTGACCAGACCGCCTACCACCATGCCGACGGAAGCGACAAGGAACAGCGCGGTGACCGCCAGCGACAATTTCGGCCAACGCATCACCTTGATCAGCCAGACCGAATATTTAACGCGGAAGTTGTGTGTGAACCGTTCGCGCCATAGCTGGACGCGCGATTTGTTTTCAAATTTCGGACGAAGCGCCATCACGTGAACCGGCAAGATCCAGTACGCTTCAAGCAGGCTGACCAGCAGCGCCGTCGTAACCACGAACGGCACGACGAACATGAACTTGCCCAGAATGCCCGGCAATAACATCAGCGGAAGAAACGCGGCGCAGGTGGTCAGGATCGAAGAGAGCACCGGCAATGCCACTTCCGAAACACCGTTGACCACTGCGCTGCGCACCTCTTCGCCGCGCTGCAAGCGATAATAGATCGATTCGACGACCACCACCGCGTCGTCGACCAGCATCCCCAATGAAATCACGACTCCGAGCAGCACCGTCAGGTTAAGCGTTGAACCGGTGACACCCAGAATGAAAAATGTCGCGGCAAGCGAAAATGGAATCCCCAGACCGACCAGTACTGCGATGCGAGTACCCAGGAAGATCCAGCATACCGCCATGACAAAGATCCAGCCATACATCGCGTTGGTTTCCATGATCGAAATCGCATTGCGCGTCGGATGCGTCTGATCGTCGATCAGCGACAGTTGCACGCCTTGATCGGCCAGAACCGCATTCTTATCCTTGATCATTTTTCGCAACTGATCGACCAGTTCCAGCGTATTGGCCTGCGCCTGCTTGGTGATCGCGAAAATGATCGCCGGCTGATCGTTATAACTGACGCGCTGGTTTACCCGTTCGGTTCCGCGCGAAACGCCGCCCACCTTGTCCAATGAAAAATCGCCCGCCACATTGGGGACCGACATGCGCGCCACCGTGTCCGGATCCGGCGTCTTGCCTTCCATTCTTACCAGCCACTCGCGGTCTGCAACCTTGGCACGTCCGCCCAAGGTATTGCGGAACCAGCCGGCAACCGCGTCGGACACCTGCGTTGCATTGGCGCCGCGCACTTCCAGTGCACGAGGATCGAAATCGACATGCAATTCCGGATCGGGCAATCCCGTGGCGAGCAAGCTATCGACACCTTTCACATCGCGCAGATCGGTCCTGATTTGCGCGGCGATGCGCCTCAACTGTTCACCTTCAGCCATGCCGTGCACAGCCACCATCGCGGTGGGAAATCCATTGGACGATGTAATTTCCATCACCACCGGATCGTCGATCTCGGGTGGAAATTCCTGGCTTGCCTTGTTTTGCACTTCGCGGCGAAGATCAACCATCCGCTTGTCGAACTCGCGTCCGGGCAATTCGTTGAAGCGCACCAGAATCGAAGAAATGCTTTCACGGCTGTTGCTGGAGACGTACTTGATATCCTTGACCTGCCTGAGCGCGTCTTCCAGCGGCGATGTCAGCTCGCGCTCGACATCGGCTGCCGAGGCGCCCGGCAACACGGTGACGATCGATACCCAGTTGAAATTGATTTCCGGATCCTGGGCGCGCGGCATGCTGATATAGGTCAGGAAACCGAGCAGCAGCACCACCACGAATGTGATATTGGCCAGCGGATGATTGTCAAGCAAACGGTCGACGATACGCATGATGGTCCGCCCTTATTGAGCAGCGCGTGCGGATGGTTTCGTCAGAGCGAAGCGACCCTCATCGATAATGACGGTATCCAGCGGCCAACTTAGCGGCACCGGACGCCCGGCCTGCGCATCGGGCACCGGCTTGAACACCGGCTTGCCGCCCTCTTCCACCCAGATTCCCGATTGGCGATCCCTTTGTTGCAGATAGGCTGCGGGCAAATACGGCTTGATGCTGGCCCACACCAGCTCGCCCGTGGAGCCCGAAACCAGTTCCGTATCGGCCTTGAAGATCACTTCACGTGTTTGCGCTCGCGGTTCGACAGCAGGTGAAATGCGTACGATTTTCACTGGATGAACCTGGCCGCCTTGCTGAAATGACAGCGCTTTGGCAGCTTTCAGCTCTGCAATATCGCGGTTGGATACCCGCGCGCGCAACTCGTTTCGCGCAAATTCAACCAACGCAATTATCGGCTGCCCGGGCGCCGCCAATTCGCCTTCACCCACCAGGCGATCCTTGACTGAGCCGGCAAACGGCGCGCGCAAAATTGTCTTGTCCAATGCGAGCCGCGCCTGAGCTGCGGCGCTCCGGGCGATCTTGAGTTCGCTGTCGACAACTGCGAGTTCGGTACGGCGTTGATCGAGCAGTTGAGCGGAGATGAACTGGGATGCATGCAGTGCCTTGGCCGACTCGAATTGGGATTGTGCCAATTTATAGCGATTGCTCAGCAGCTCGACCTGATTATTGGCTTGCTCTAACGCCAGCTTATATTGGCGCTGATCCATTTTCACCAACACGTCGCCCTTGCGCACGGATTGTCCGACTCTGGCCGGAATCGACTCGATGCGCGCCGTAACTTCGGCGGCGATACGACTTTCGTTGTCCGGCACCACTTGCGCCGCGGCGCTGGACTGCGGATAAATTGCAAGCTGAGCCAAGGTCTTGACGGTGTAGGCCGGAGCGGCGTTCGCGGCGATCGTCGTCGCAACGGACAACAACAAAATTAGCTTGCGCATCAATGCTTTTCCCGTTTGCAAAAATTCAACATCATAGCAAAGGAACGTGATACGAGCATAGGACGATTTCCGGTTTTTGACGCGGCTGGTTTCGCACCGGGTGCGAGCAGGATGGAGGGATTGATTCAGTTACATGGCCGGGCAAATCGATACCGAAAAACGCAGCACCGAAGGACAGTCTTTATCGCGAAAGACGTCTATTCCGATGCCGCGCCTGTCATGCCTGCCGACTTCTATTGCATAGCAGCCTTCGTATCGTGACCAAAGGAAACCGGCCGGTAATACTTACTTGGTCGTTGTGGTGCTTCCGGTGCTTGATGTTCCATCGGGGCTGGCACCCGATGTACTGCTGGCACCCGCACCGGAAGATCCGCTGCTGCCTGAGGTCCCGCTTGGAGTGCTGCCCGACGTGCTGCCGGCGCCGGAAGTACCGCTGGTATTCGTGTCGGATGATCCGCTGGCGCCCGAGGCACCGCTTGTGCTGCTCGGCGCACTGCCGGCGGAACCCGACGTACCGCTGGTGCTCGTGTCTGAAGAACCGCTGGTGCCGGAACTGCCGCTCATGGCAGCCCCACTACCCGCCGCACCGCCCGTAGCGGCGGAAGTGCTACTGCGTTTTCTTGGCTTGGCTTTGGCTTTCTTCGATTTCTTCGTCACTCGCTTTTCGGACGTCGCATCGGAAACCCCGGAAGCGCCGGAGGTGGTCTTATCGGTCTGAGATTGTTCCCGCGCGATGCGTTGCGCCTCTGCTTCCACGGCAGCGGCACGTGCAGGATCTGTACTTTCGGTTATACCGGTTGAAGAACTCTGCGCAACGCTTAAGCTTGCCAGGGACATCAGTGAAATAAATAGTGCTAAAGATACTTTCTTCATCTCTACCTCCATCTGAAATATTGGTTACCGTAAATAAATAGCATGCCGGTTCATTGTTAGGCTCCTCATTAGATTAAGAAACCCAGCTGCGAATGAGACTGGCCGATGCCGTTACAGTTTCATCAAGGTCTTGAATTAATGCCATTAGTGCGACATGACCATGCAATTTGGCGCACGAAAAAATGCGGCCGGTAACACTTGTCCGCCCATCGATGCCGAGGAGAAAATATCGGGAAAGCTCGTTGGTTTATTTCAGTTGCCAAGCTTCAATGCACATCCCTGCAAGGATGCAGGTTAGATAACAGCAAGGATGAAAATTCGCCAAGCCGAGAAAAAACTCAGGCAATTTGTGGCATTTTTTGTAATAGGATGTAACGGCATCCGCCGAAATATCCCGATTTGTACAGGTATGTTGATAGGGCTTCGGCAACAGCGAGCCGGCTTTTTTTACCTTTAATAAACTCCCTCCCTCATCCGAGCATCCATGCAGAGGCAATGCAGATCGCGTTGCTACAGGCGAGGCATGGAAAGCATGCCTATTTAAACTACTGTTTTTAAATACAGCATTTTCAACCAGAACAAACCTTCATTCGACTTTTGCCCGGCTTTCTGCAATACCAAAGACAATACATGCATTTGATCCACTATTTTTATTTCCCCTATGAAAGTTAAGAATTGGAAACTTAATTTGTCGAAAATCAATAAATTGGCAATTCACGATATATCGCCCATAAATTAATAAAATATTAAAAGAATCTATTTGCGATTAGTAAATTTTTACGTATTATTCACACTATCCGTCTACAGCAAGCTTGACCGTCAGCTATTCGACTCAAGCGTTCGCAAAAATAAAATCGACGGTTTCATGTTGAAGAATTTCACTGATTGGAGACATCAATGGATTTCATCCCTTTCGAAAAAGTTTCTTTGCAAGAAGCGAAAGCGGTGCTGGACCGCGATTCGGCGCCTTCACGTCCAGAGAGAAACTGGAGTCATGCACGCGATGGGGGAACTGCGAAAAGCATGGACCTCACCGAACAAGCCTGGGAATGGCTCGATGCGCTTCCGAAGGAAATACAACCCGGAGGCCTGGTGCAACGCTTTCCGCGCATTGCCAACAAATTGGCCGAGCAATGGCGCCGTCCGGCCAATTGCGAAAAATATCTTGATGCGCTGATTCTGGACCATCGTGGCAGCCGAAAAGGATTTCCCCCGGACATTGCCGGGGAAATCGCCTTGCTGAAAACGCATTTGAACCGGAACACCGTAGTGCAGCCTTCCGATATCTGGGGCGAACGCAAAGGTAACTGACAGTTCCGACCCGAACCAGAACAAGCGTTCCCGTTCGGAACCGCCAGCCAATTAAAGCTTGCCGGCTTTCTTTAAACGGTAGGTCAAGCCTTCCGCAATATCCTGCCGGTCCACGCTCTTGGCAAAATCGATTGCGGTCATGCCGACATCGTTCTTCAGCATTGCATCGGCGCCTTCGTCCAGCAAGAGCTTGACGGTAAAAATATGACCGCCTCGGGCCGCCATCATGATCGGCGTGGTGTTGTTGGGCGAAGCCGCGTCGATATAAGCTGATTTATCGAGCAACAGCTGCACTATTTCATTGTGGCCGCCCGCCGCCGCATAATGCAGCGCAGTCCATCCCGGTCGATTGATCTGAGCGTTCCTGGCGAGCAGCGCCTCCACCGCAGGCTTGTTTCCCTTGAAAGCGGCAATCATCAACGCGGTATCTCCGTTACGCACCTTGATTTCTATATCCACGCCGCGCGCATTGATCAACACATCGAATACTTTCATCGAGCCTTCGCGCAAGGCCAGTATCAGCCCGGTATCGCCACGCTCGGGCTCGACCAGATTGGGATCCAGACCACGCTTCAGCAGCGCAGCGATTTCTTTATGGTCGTCCATTTTTGCAGCAATGAAAAAATCCTCATAGGCGCCTGCGGAAGCCGTCATCGGTATGAACAGCAGCACCGCGACACCATAAAACAGGCCGATAAGCCGCCGCCAAGGATTCAAGGCGAACCTCCATTGCTTTAAGTTTGAATTAATGTTTAACATTAGAATATCATCGTAATAGTTTGAATAATTTGAAAAAATTATCCGTAGTTTTTTGCGCAAGCTGAGCTTCCGAAACGTCTTTCAACTTGGCCAGAAACTCGCCCACATGCCGCACAAATCCAGGCTCATTCATTTTTCCTCGATGCGGCACCGGCGCAAGATAAGGCGAGTCGGTCTCGATCAGCATGCTTTCGAGAGGTACCGCAAGCGCAACCGCCTGCAACTCTTTCGCACTTTTGAACGTGACAATCCCGGAAAAAGAAATATAAAACCCCATTTCCATTGCCGCCTGGGCAACTTCGAGTGATTCGGTAAAGCAATGCATTACCCCCCCTGCTCCGCCAACATTGATGCCGGCGCCTTCTTCGCGCATGATACGGATCGTGTCTTCGGATGCGGAACGGGTATGAATTATCAGCGGCTTGCCGGTTGCCCTGGATGCACGAATATGTGTGCGAAACCGTTCCCGCTGCCATTCCAGGTCGCCCTGCAACCGATAATAATCCAGCCCGGTTTCGCCAATCGCGATGATTTTGGGATGATCCGACAATCGCACCAGATCTTCCACGGTCGGCTCCGGCGTTTCAACATAGTCGGGGTGCACGCCTACCGACGCGTAGATATGCGGGTACTTCTCCGCCAGTGCGAGCACCTGCGGGAAGTCGGGCAAATCGACTGATACGCACAGCGCATGGCTGACGAAATTGTCGGCCATTTTGCTTAAAACATCAGGCAAGCGACTGGCTAGTTCAGGAAAATTGATGTGGCAATGGGAGTCGATATACATGACCAGCATTGTACGCCGCCGCGCATTTTTTGCCGGAAGGCCGTGCGCATTTAACCCACGCGCCTGCCCACGATAACCACGTCTCGCTCGATGCCATCAAGCACTGCGACGCGCGGCAGATTGCCCCAGTGCGTAAATCCGAATGACTCGAACAGCCGCAGGCTCGGCACGTTGTGGCCGAATATCAAGCCCAGCAAGGTATGAATGGAAATCGCCGGGGCCGCATCGATCGCTTCGCGCAGCAAATAGCTGCCCAACCCTTTCCGGCGGGCATCTTCGTGTATGTAGATTGAAAGTTCGGCAGTAGCCGCATAGGCAGGCCGTCCATAGAAATTGGAGAAGGATAGCCAACCGGCGATTCTGTCTGGCGCGCCGGAGATTTTTTCCTCGGCGACCCAGAGCGGCCGCGTGGCCGGATCATGCTCGGCAAACCATGCGCGCCGCGATTCGGTCGTGACCGGTTCGGTATCGGCGGTTACTTCACGCGATGCAACGGTGCTGTTATAGATGGCGACGATCGCCGGCAGGTCATCGGGACGGGCAATCCGATGAGTGTATGGCATGGCAGGCAAGACCCGGAATACGGATATTTACAGCGTATGGGTTCCACGCGACGAATTGACTGCGGCGCCGAGAATTTCTTCGATCCGCATCTTGACGCGCTTGCCGCTTTCATCGGCCGGAAAATGCACGCCGACGCCCTGCGCCTTGTTATTGTTCGCACCCGCCGGAGTGACCCAAGCGACCTTGCCGGCAATCGGATACTTGGCGCTGTCCTCCATGAGGCTGAGAATCAGATAGATTTCATCCGCGATCTTGTAGGGCTTGTTGGTCGGAACAAATATCCCGCCGTTGATCAGGAACGGCATGTAGGAGGCATAAAGCGCAGCCTTTTCCTTGATCGAGAGCGATAAAACCGAAGGCCGCGCAATCGCTGCGCCGCTATTTGCTGTCGCTGCCTGAGCTTCGGCCATGACGATCCCTTAAGAAAAAATTGTCGAATAATCCAGCAACATGTCTTCGATGAAGAGCTTGGCCGATAACGGATGCTGCGCAATCGCACGCCGATCGTTCGCGCCCTTCAAAGCCGCGAGAAGCGCGCCGATGTCCGCCTTGCCGGCCAATGCGGCGAGTTCCTTGCGGTACCTCGGATAATACCGGATTCTGCCGCAAAGTTTGACAGAAAACAGATCGTACAGCCAACGTTGCAACCATGCGACGAGTTCGAGTGTTGGGATTTTCTGCAGCCGGTCCGCCGTTTTGAGCGCACCATCGATGGTCGGCCTGGCAAGCTGGCTTAAAAATTCATCCATCGTTTCGCGTGAACCGGCCTGCGCCAATGCAAGCGCTGTCAATGGCGCGCCGCCCTGCTCGCAGAGCCAAGCCTCGGCGTCGTCGATATTCTGGGCTTCAAGCCAGTGCAGCGCCTCATCGCGGGACGGTATGGTCAGCGCAAATTTGCGGCAGCGCGACAGAATGGTCGGCAGCAAACGATCGATGCCGCTGGACACCAATAGAAATACCGTGTCCGGCCCCGGTTCTTCCAATGTCTTGAGCAGCGAATTGGCGGCGATGGTATTCAGCGCTTCGGCCGGATACAGCACAATTACCCGCTTGCCCCGCCGATGGGTGGAAATATTCATGAAATCGGCCAATGCCCGGATCTGGTCGATCTTGATCTCTTTCGATGGTGCTTTGGCCGACTTGGCGGACGATTTTTTGACATCGGCCGGCTCTGCCGTATCCTCATCTTCCGCATCGGCATTTTCATCAAGAACCTCCGGACGCACACGCCGGTAATCCGGATGGCTATATTGAGTAAACCAGCCGCAGGAAATGCATTGGCCGCAAGCTTGTCCATCGGTCGCAGGCGTTTCGCATAGCAACGACTGCGCGAACCGTTCGACAAATGCGGTTTTTCCAATACCCTCGGGTCCATGAAACAGAATTGCATGCGGCAGAAATTCGCGTAGCCGTGCAAGTTGTTGCCAGGCAGGTACTTGCCATGGATAAAGAGTATGGTTCATTTAATCGAGATGGTTAAGCGTCATTTCCAATGAGGCTGATTCCATTATTTTATTTATTTTCATAATCTTGAAATGATTTCATCAAGTTCTTTGTGAACAGCAGAAATTGGTCGAGTCGAGTCGATGATCCGAAAACGCTCTGGAAATTGGGCAGCCCGACGCAAATATTCAGCCTTGGTGGCGGCAAAGAAATCGGTTTTTTCCATTTCGAACTTGTCTTGCTCCCGGGTCGCATCGAGCCGGGCTCGCGCCACTTCCAACGGCACGTCAAACAACAAAGTCAGATCGGGCTGCAAATGCGGATGCACCCATTGTTCCAGCGTTTCCAGTTTCGCCCGGGCCATTTTTCTGCCGCCGCCTTGGTAGGCAAATGATGCATCGCTAAAGCGATCCGAAATCACCCAATCGCCGCGTGCCAGTGCAGGCTCGATTACCTGCGCCAGGTGTTCCCGCCGCGCGGCGAACATCAGCAATGCCTCGGTTTCGACATGCATTTTTTCATGCAGCAGGATGTCGCGCAGTTTTTCGCCCAGTCCGGTGCCGCCCGGCTCGCGGCTGGTCACCACAGTTTTGCCGCGGCCTTGCAGCAAACCGGCAACATAAGAAATATGTGTCGATTTCCCCGCGCCGTCGATTCCCTCAAGGGTTATGAATTTACCTGCTGCCATGAGGAAATTTCCATGATTGCCAAATAATTGAACATGAAGTGTGTAACAAGCCGGGGGTTTTCACCGCTGATACCTCTGAAACCTGTTGACCGCCGCGTTATGATCGGCGAGATTGCTTGAGAACTGGCTGGTACCGTTGCCGCGTGAGACAAAATAAAGCGCATCGGACTTGGCCGGATTAAACGCCGCATCCAGGGATTCGGCACCAGGCAATGCAATCGGCGTCGGCGGCAAGCCGGCACGAGTATACGTGTTATACGGTGTATCGGCCTGCAAATCGCGTTTGCGAATGTTGCCCTGGTATTCTTCCATCATTCCGTATATCACGGTCGGATCGGTCTGCAGCAGCATGCCGCGCGACAGCCGATTCACAAACACCGATGCGATCATGTTGCGCTCAGACCTCTGCCCCGTTTCTTTTTCGATAATCGACGCCATGATCAATGCGTCATACGGCGTCTTGTAGGGTAGCGCCGGATCTCGCGCGGCCCAGGCGTCATTCAGCTTTCTCATCATTTGCGTATGCGCCAGCTTGTAGATTTGCAGGTCGCTCGATCCTTTGGCAAACCGGTACGTATCCGGAAAGAACAAGCCTTCCGCTTTTTTGTAATCCGGTGCGATCCTGGCGAGCAATTCCTGCTCCGATAAAGCGTCCGTCTCATGCTTCAACCCCGCGTGAGCCGCGATCACCTGGCGCATTTGCTTGAACGTCCATCCTTCGATAATCGCCAATGTTTCTTGCGCAAACTCGCCTCGCACCAATTGCCTGATCAAACCGAGCGGCGTGGTTCCCGGTTTCAACTCATAGCTTCCGGCCTTTATTTTCGTGCTCATATTGGTAAAACGCGCCAGAATTTCCAGCATGATCGGCTGTATGGGTACCCCGGCATTGGCAATCTGCCGAGTCGCCCCCCGTACGCCGCTTCCGGGTTTGATCGAAAATTCGACAGATGGCTGACCCGCGTCCACGATCGGCTGTCGCGCCCATAAAGCGATCATTCCTGCCGCGACAAGCCCAAGAATGAAAATAGCTGCAATGAATTTTTTCAAAACAATCGTACCTGCAAAATTTAACGAATCAAACGCGTTTTCACGACGCCACTATAATCAAGCCATTAGCATAATAGCGGAATTAATTTTCACATCACATCCATGACCGAAATTGCCGATACCTGGTTGCATTTTCTCGCACAGCAGGGTGCTCATGTTACCGATTCGATCACACCGGAAGTGCATCATTTCGGCGATGCCGCCGCAACCGATGTCAAGTTGACCAATTTTGTCGCGCCGCTGACCGACCTGGGACTGATCGCCGTGACGGGTGAAGACGCGGCACATTTCCTGCACAATCAATTGACGAACGATGTAGAACATCTCGGACTGGAAGAAGCACGGCTGGCCGGTTATTGCTCGCCCAAAGGAAGGCTGCTGGCCACCTTTTTGATGTGGAAATCAGCCGATGCCGTGTTGCTGCAATTACCACGCCAGATTCAGGGAACGGTACAAAAACGATTGCAGATGTTCGTGCTTCGCTCCAAGGCAAAGCTGACGGACGCGACCGACAGCCACGCGGTGCTCGGCCTGGCTGGGCCGGCCGCTACGGCTTTGTTGCAGCAATGGTTTGCAGCACCGCCTTCGCTACCCTATGCGAAAGTCGAATCTGACAAAGGCACGTTGATCCGCATGGCGGACGCGTCAGGAGAACCACGCTATCAGTGGATCACGACGGCCGATATCGCGATGAATGCATGGCCTGAGCTCGTACGCGTGCTTTGCCCCGTCGGCACTCATGTCTGGCGGCTGACCGAAATCCGTGCAGGCATTCCGCAAATTACCCAGGCGACGCAAGAACAATTCGTCCCGCAAATGGTCAACTTTGAGGCCATCGGCGGCGTCAACTTCAAGAAAGGCTGTTATCCCGGACAGGAAATTGTCGCTCGCAGCCAGTATCTGGGCAAACTCAAGCGAAGAATGATGCTGGCATCAACCAACACCTCGAATGCGCAGGCGGGAATGGAAATTTTTTCAAGCGCCGATCCCGAACAGCCGTGCGGCATGGTGGTCAATGCAGAACCGTCCGCACCTGATCAAGCGGACTGCCTGGTCGAAATCAAGACCGCGTCAATGGATCACGGCGCCATTCATCTCGGATCGGCAAGCGGCCCGGTGCTGCAATTCCGACCGCTGCCTTACGCATTACCCGACCCGGCCTGATCCATGGATATTTATATTTACTATACGGTTCGCACCGACCTGGCCGATTCATTATCTTCGCGTGTGCTGGAAATGCAGGCGGCTCTTGCAGCGAAATGCAGTGTTGCCGGCGCGCTTAAATGCAGGCGTGGCGAAAAAGACGGACGACATACCTGGATGGAAATCTATCTCGCGGTACCTGAAGGATTCGATGCAATATTGGAAGACGCCGTTGCGCACGCGAAACTGGCTACCTTGATTGACGGTGAGCGCCACACCGAATATTTTATGGATGCAAGTTTATGTGCCTGATCGTCTTCGCCTGGCAAGTCGTACCCGGAACGCCGCTGATTGTTGCCGCCAACCGGGATGAATTTTACGATCGCCCTGCCCTGCCCGCCACCTGGTGGGATGATCATCCCCAAGTGTATGCCGGCCGCGATTTGAGGGGCGGAGGCACATGGATCGGCATCACCAGGGACGGACGTTTTTCCGCGCTCACCAATATTCGCGCGCCGTCTGAAAAGCAGGATGGCGCGCCGTCGCGCGGCGCGCTGGTCGCAAACTACCTGTCCGGGCCTGCAGACGCGCAGGAATATGTGGCGGAGATAGCCGGTCACGCAGATCGCTTCAATGGTTTCAACCTGCTGGTCGGCGATGGCAGCCAGCTTATCTGGTTTTCAAACCGCAAGAACGAAGACCCGCGCAACGGCAAGCCGCTGGCGCCCGGCATTTACGGATTATCCAACGATGCGCTGGACTCTCCATGGCCCAAGGTGGTCCGCACCAAGGCGCAGTTCGCCAGCCTGCTGTGTCAGGGCGCACCTCAGGATGCCTTTTTTGAAATGCTGACCGACACCACACGTGCGTCCGATTGCCGACTGCCGAAAACCGGTGTCAGCATGGAAATGGAAAGACTGCTATCGGCGGTATTGATCGAGTCACCGACCTACGGAACGCGTACGTCCACTGTGGTGCAGCTCGGTGGCGATCTTGGAGCTGCGCTGTACGAGCGTGCCATCAAATAAAATTATCAACGAAACACATGGCGCATCCGGATATGCGGTATTCCGGCTTCCATGAATTCCTCACCCTCACGCGTGAACCCGTAGCGCGCATAAAACGGTTCTGCGCGGATTTGCGCATTCAAAAGCACCGCCTTGTCGCCGCGTTTTCTTGCCTGCTGCATCAGCGCTTCAAGAATCGCACCGCCGATTCCAGCGCCGCGCAGGACTCTGGTTACCGCCATGCGTCCGATGTGGCCGTCAGGCAGCAGCCTGCCGGTGCCGATGGGCTGTCCGGCCTCGCCAATGACAACAGCGTGCAGGCTGACGCGATCCATCTCATCCCATTCCAGTTCGACCGGGATATTCTGCTCGTTGATGAAAACATCGTCGCGCACCGTTCGGGCATGCAGCTGTTGTGCATCCCAATCTCCGATGGTTATCCTGAATTTCATTGAACCTCGGGCTGACATTTTTCAAGTCGGGTAATGCTTGCCCGCCAATCGTCCGGCACCGGCACGCCCTTGCGGGCCGCAGTATCTGCGTACACATAGACCAGTTCACCCGAAATCAGGTGCTCGCCGCCGCGGTGGATCTCCACGACAAAGCGCATCGAGGTACGGCCGAATCCGGCGCAGCGAACGCCGATGTCGAGAATGTCGTCGAATCTGGCAGGCCCCTGATATTCAATCGTCGCCTTGCGGGCGAACATCTCCTGCCCTGCGGCGGCCTGGTCAATGACATTCGGCAATCCGGTGGCCCGCCAATATTCGGTAAATGCGACATCGAAATACGTCAGGTAATGCCCATTGAATACAATGCCCTGCATATCCACTTCGGCCCAGCGTACCCGCAGCGGATGGAAGAAAGCGAATTGTTCACGTGCCATGGCGGAGTCACCTGTAATGATTGAGGAAACCGAGGTTGTTACCAGCGGGTTTCAGCGACGATTTTCCAGTGCGCGCCTTCGCGCGCCCAGTACTGTCGTTTGCGCGCCGAAGACCTGGATTTACCGATTACGCTGTCTTCGGTGAACGTCGCGACAATCAGATTTTCCTCGCCCGGATAATGAAACAGGCTGAGATCGCGCAAGACCAGCGACCCGCTGCGCGCGCGGTTTACCGGTTGCTGTTGCTTGGCAAACCAGGCAGTGAAGCTTTCGCCTCGCTCGGCCTTGAAATGTTGCGAATAATTTGCCATCAGGAGTGCCGGATTCCGGCTTTCGGCATCGCGCCGCCATGCCTCGACCAAACCCATGGCCGTGCCGCGATCGGCATCCCATTGCGTTTTCTCGACAAATTCAAGCTGATCGCTGATGACGATCGGCGTTTTGCCGATATCCACGGATGCGAAAAGTTTATCCAGATCCGGGTTGGTCAACACCACGCAGCCGTCCGAAGAAAGCGGAGGACGGCTGAAGCTCTCCGAAGGCGTACCATGCAGCCAGATACCCGATCCGCTACGGCCATTGAGCTTGTCCCACTCGTTCGGATAGTTGATCGGCAACGCGCCTGCGCCATAAAAGTCCGGCAGCCTGGCCCCTGCCAAGCGGCTTGTAATGTAATACACGCCCAGCGGTGTTTTCTGGTCGCCTTCCTTGAACTTGTCGACACCCAGCTTGCCTTGGCTGATGTAGTAGTCGGTAACAAAACTTAACTTCCCCGCCTGATTCTGGTAAACATACAGGCGCGAGCGTTTCGCATCGACCAGCAGCACATGTTTCTGGTCCTCGCGGAGCTGCAACACTGCCTTGGGCAACAGCTTGGGGTCGGGCCGCTCGCGCAGGGATTGCAGGCGCGCCATCGCCTCGTCGCGCAGATCTTTAAGCTTTTCTTGGGAGCCGTTCGTCACCACACCCAGAGTCGGCACCGCACCCAGAGTTGTCACCGGGCGTGTATGCATCAACAGCAAATCGCCGCGAATCAAATGGCCGAGTTGAAAGTTCGGATAGGCCTCCACCAGGGCATCGACTTTCGCTTGCGCGTGACGCAAGCGATTCGCAGCGAGATCCTTATAGACTTCGATCAATACGATATCAGGGTCAGGCTTGTGGGTGGCGCCGGGCCCGCTTTGATTTTTTGCCGCCGATTGCGAGGGCGCCGCCCAACCGCCGGCCAACAGGCAAATCATCCCGCCGAGCAATATCCGTTCGACGGACATTGCGACCGGACGCATGAAATTTGAAAATCGGAACATCAGCTACCTATGCGCTCCCGCTTGATCTGCCATTTCCCGCCGCTTCTGATCAATTCGAGCGTCTTGCGGGTATTGGAGGTCAAACGATTCGACACGTAGCTTTGGTGAAATTTCACGGTCGCGCTGCTTCCATTTACGGCTACTTGGGGCGAACCCACCCTGACCATGATGTTGCCTTTACCGCCGATTCTTGCTTGCCGCTCCGCAATCCACGCTTTTCGTGACATGCCGTTCGGTGTATCGAAGTCAGGGCTGTAATAGCCGAGATAGGATTTTACATCTTGCGCACTCCACGCCTTCGCCCATCCATCGACTGTATTCAAGATTGTGGTGCGCTCTTCGTTATTGTCCGGAGCCGGCTTCTGTACAGGCTTAGGAATGTTCTTTTTCGCATCCGCATCGGCAATTTGTGCCGGCTTGATGTTGGCTGCAGGCACGGCTGGAGTTGCCGCATTTTTCCGGTCCACCGGAGCGAGGGCCGATGATGGCGAAGCGGCTTTCGCCGCAGGCGCCGCCGACGCGACCTTGATCGCGCCGCCAGTCGTATCGACCAGACTGCGCACCATCGTCAGCTTTGACTTCGCGTCAGAGTTTTTGGAATCCAGCTGGAGTGCCTTGTCATAGGCCTGACTTGCCAGCTTCGCATGAACGTCACCCAGGTTTTCATATGCCGTTGCATACGCCGGGTTGGTACGGATTGCCTTGTCCAATGCCGCGCGCGCCTTTTCAAACTGCCCGTCCGCCGCATACAGAACCGCCAGATTATTATGCGGCTCAGGCAGGTCCGGAAAATCCACGGTAAGTTTGGTAAATATTGCAATTGCTTCGGATGCCTTGTTTTGCTCGGTGAGTATCACGCCCTTCATGAACCGCATTTGCACATCGCGCGGATTCCGCGATAGAAAATCGTCTGCCTTGCCTAAAGCTTCCGAATACTGCCCCATGCGTAACAATTTGGAAACGTCGGATATTTCATCCGCAAGTGCCGGATTGGCAAACAGCGCAGTTAACAAGCTCAAGGCTGTAATGATTTTCGTGGGGAAGCAACACCAGCCCGGCGTCGATATCGCGCCGGATTTCAGGAACGAATTTTTCATCAATCTTATTATGCGGCAAAAAAAACGTATGTTACACCGTCTTCTATCATGGCAGACATTGCACCTTTCAAATCTGTCTCTCATAAACGACCCCATCCGGGGTCTTTCTGCAAAAGCTTCCGGATAGCCGGTTTCCTGCGCTGCCGGACAACAATGATGTAATCCTTACTTATCAAATGTAAAAGATGCGATCAACATCGTGATGCGCGGGTAATAAATCGTCTACCGCAAGTGAAAATGGATTTCTCGCTTTGCATCGGCAGGCATTCTTTTCTAGTCATCGGGACGACCAATTCAGTCCGGTCGGCATGGAAGTTGCGCACGAGCGGCCCTGCAAGGCAGGAACCGGTTTCAAACGCGCAGGCATGGCCGGAAAGAGGACTTCGATTCGCGTTGGCCACGATGGATATTCCGGGATGCGGCCGCCGGCATCCGAGCTTTCTACGCGCAATGGCACGGATTTTCGACCTTAGGTTCAATTAAGGAGCGACTTACATGGCTTTCAATTTATTTTCCGCAAAAGGCTGTCCCATGGAACAACAGCGCTTTACATGGCGCGATATGGTGCAGAACCCCATCAGCAAACTCGACGATGATGCCTTCACCAGGGTACGTATTATTTTGATGAATGGAATCGAGAACGAAGCGTTGCGATTTCAACACGCCGCCGCACGGATGAATCGGAGTTTACGCCTGCCGCTGGCGCGGATCAGGCGTACCGAGCAGCATCAGGCGACCATGGTCAACTGGCTGCTCGGCGCCGATCATTCGCCGCTGGAAACCACGATTGCTTACGAGCAGGTTGCGATCGAAGTCACGGCGGCGGTTGCCCAAAAGGAGCCGGACCCCTATCTGGCGCAGGCCTATCGCTTCGGTATGCTGGAGGATTTCGACCACCTGTACCGATATTCGGCGCTGCTGGACCGGCTTGAAGGCAAGGACGCCAATAATATTCTGCAAAGTTATACCGACATTCTGCCGGGCCGGCCCACTGCGGTAGAACACCGCGCGCCGGAAGACGATCTGCGCGAGCCATACGACCGGACATCGGCGGATCCGTTGACCAAGCTGCACGCATTGACGATTACCGCCGCCGAGCACCAGACGCATGATTACTATATGAATATCGGCCCGTTGTTCGCCGATCCGGTTGCGCGTCAGCTATACGCCGAAATCGCATCGATCGAGGAACAGCATGTGACGCAATACGAATCGCTCCTCAACCCTGAAGAAACCTGGCTTGAGCAATGGCTGCTGCATGAAGCAACCGAGGTATACAACTACTACAGCTGCGTGCAACAGGAAACCAACCATCGCATCAAGGCGATATGGGAGCGTTTCCTGGACTACGAACTGGGCCACTTCCACCATGTCGCCGGATTGGTGAAGCAATACGAACAGCGTGATCCGATGGAGATCATCGCTGCTGATTTGCCTGAACCGATCGCCTTCGAAAGTCAGCGTGATTTCGTACGGAAAACACTGTTGCAGGAAGTCGACCTGCGGGCCAACGGCACCCGATTCGTCGACAAGGCCCACGAAAGCCAGGCATCCATCGAGTACCGCACTTATATCAATTCCGAGGGTTCACCCACCGAAACGGTAGCGGCAGGCTATATTTGGACGCCGGGAACCGAATTGAATCGAAAAGTGGCGGTAAGCCTGTAAACAGGGGCAATCCGGACCCACCGGACATTAACGATGCAAAGGAATGAAAATGAAAGAATCGACACCAATGGGAATGAACAAGACCGGCATGCAAATGTCGCCTCTCGACAGTGGCACGATGCAGTCTCCCCCACCCTCAACCATCTCCGCCACCCCGGGTGACGAATCCGCCGTCGCCGACATGCGCGGCAGCTATGTCAATGACGCGGACTCGCTCGGATCAGTGCCGGTGCCCGCCACAATGACGGGCGCCGTCAGCGCCGGCATGTCGATGTTGAGCGGCAACAGCCCGCAAATCCTGCTCGACAAGCTGGGCGAACGGCTGGCCTTCGAGCGCGGCGGCACGCGCCTGTATGATGCGCTGATCGCCAAATGCGAAGCAATGCCGGGTGGATCAAACTCAAACGGCATAGCCATTGATGAACTATGGAAAATCCGTAACGATGAAGCCAGGCATTTTGCGGTCGTTGTCGATGCGATCGAATCGCTAGGCGGCGACCCGACGGCCCAAACGCCCAGCGCGGATCTGGTAGGCGTGGAATCAATGGGGCTGGTGCAGGTGGTGACCGATCCGCGCACCACGATTGCACAGTCGCTGCACGCGATACTTGCGGCAGAACTGGTCGATCAGGCCGGCTGGGAGATGCTGCTCGCGATGGCAAAAAGCCAGAATCAGAATGCGATGCTCAGTGAATTTTCAATTGCACTCGATGAGGAACGCGACCATCTTCAGAAAGTAAAAACATGGTATGAAGAAGCAGTCATGGGAACGTCGTATCCCGGCGGCACAAGCGCCGGCAACGCGAATACGCCGACCCGGCACTGACCGTCGCATTCAGCCCGAGCGTCAACAGGCCGCGTCGATATCACAGCACGCCGATGGCGTCATCCCAATCGTTCAGATATTGCGGTTTGTCTTTGCCGCATGATCCGATCAACCGGGCGGCTTCAACCGTTTTTCTGGCCTGCTTGAACTTCGTTTTGACCAGTACGCAGGCATGCCGTTCGCCTCGTATCAAAAACAGATGCTCGAAGTATGCAAACCGCGCATCCCAATAGATGATTTGCGATGTCACCGCCACCCGGGAAAATACCTTGACCGGTTTTGAAAACTTCACAAGCTGGGATACGTTCACAAAGCCATAGCCGCGCCGCAGGAAAATCCCCATCAATTTTGCCTGGATAAAAAAGTCGATTTGCGCGGATTCGGCCAGATGCAGATACTTGTCGCTTTTTAGTTTGGAGAGCCCCGTATCCAGCGGTGTAATCCTGAACTTTACTGTTACGAGATCCAAAGGGCTTGCAGCGCCGTATTTAAACAGCGCCGCAAGTACGGTAAGGACTTGCGCAAAAATAAGTTAGTGAATTTTTTTTCGGGAGGGCAGGATTGCATAATTCCATTCTCCGTGAAACTTCGCCGTCTTTAAAGCCAAT
>Ga0156087_1052_pt1 | contig 103482 bp, 82 predicted proteins | sample RifCSPlowO2_02_FD_107740 | JGI IMG/M metagenome (GOLD analysis project Ga0156087, IMG submission 107740) | Burkholderiales bacterium RIFCSPLOWO2_02_FULL_57_36 | reverse complement strand
ATGCTCGCGATACCTCGGTATCGCTGTGCTTTGCGCCTTGCCCTGCACGCCGAACGGGCGCCTTTCACTTCCAAATCAACTGTTACAGTCCACTAGGCGGAATAAGTTCAGCGATAAACCGGAAGCGCGGGAGGTCAGGCGATTCGCCAATGTCAATTCAGCCAAGCCCGTCGGCACAACAAAATTTGCCGTGAGTGTTGCGCCTATTCATTGTCACGGTGGATCTCGCGCGAATCCGCCGGCGCCTCGGCCCGATCATGCAGTCCGTAGTCCCTGATCACGCTCGCCACTCTCAAGCGGTAATCGGCAAAGACGCTGGTGCGGCCCAGGGATTGAATCGCGCGATGCGATTCAAGGTTGCGCCATTGCCTGACCGCCTCTTCGTCTTTCCAAAATGACAGCGACAGGATTTTTCCCGGCTGGACAAGACTTTCGAATCGTTCGATCGATACGAAGCCTTCGATCTTTTCCAGGTGCGGCCGCAGTACCGCGGCTGCATCCAGGTAAGCCTGCTTTTGATCGGCATGCGGTATCGCTTCAAATATGACGGCAATCATGCTGGTTCGCTCCTGTCTGGTAAGGTCATGCAAAAAGTTCCATCCACCGCTTCTACAAAAGTGCGTTCTTCACGCACGATGAATTTTCGCAACTGCGCCATGTCGAAATTCGATCGCCCCTCGGGCTCGGATTTCAGCCTGGATCGGTAAGTCTCATAGGCGGCCAGGCTGTTGAAAGCAATCAGGCCCCAGGCCACGTTGTTGGTGCCCTCATGCGGCAGGAAGTATCCGATCAACTGTCCTCCGCATCGGGGAATGATACGCCCCCAATTTTCAGCATATTCTTTGAAGGCGTCGCGTTGAAACGGGTCGATTTCATAGCGGATAAAGCAGGTGATTGTCATTCGGTTCTCCATGCGTTGCAGATCGAGGCATAACAATACCCGCTTGATCGGCGTTGATGGTTCGGCTAAGATCGAACCATGAAAGACGGTCCGAACATTGTCGGTATTGCTGCCCTGATCGGCGATCATGCACGCGCCGACGTACTGACTGCATTAATGACGGGGCAGGCGCTCACCGCCACCGAGCTTGCCGAAGTGGCAGGTGTAACCAAGCAAACCATCAGCGGCCATCTTGCCAAGCTGCTCGACGCGAGCCTGATTGAAGTCGAGTCGCAAGGACGGCATCGTTACTTTCGCCTGGCCAACCACGATGTGGCGGAACTGCTGGAATCCTTGATGGGCGTTGCATTCAGGACCGGCGCGATACGGGTTCGATCCAGCCCGAGCGAACCGGCATTGAGAAAAGCGCGTGTTTGTTACGATCATCTCGCCGGCGAACTGGGTGTGCTTGTTTACGAAAACCTGCTGCAAGTACGTGCACTGCAACTCGGCACGGCAGGCTTGGAACTGACAGCGGTCGGGCAGCAGTTGTTTCAGCACATCGGCGTCGACGTCGACAGTCTCGCCGGCAAGCGCCGCACGTTTTGCAATACCTGCCTCGACTGGAGTGAACGCCGTCATCATCTTGCGGGGGCATTGGGCGCCGCGCTGCTTAGCCGCATCGAAGAACTGGGCTGGGCCAAACGCGTAAAGGGATCGCGTGTCGTCGCGTTTTCCGCAACGGGAGAAAAAGCGTTAAACACCTGGTGCGCGCGCATCGTTGCGTCATCTCCTTTGCACCGGCCAAAGAAAACAACGCGAAATAAAACATCACCGGCATCTGCCGCCTGAGCAATAGACGGGCACGGTCAACGAGTGCGCCCCTCGGCGCGCAAGAACCGTCAGGCTTTCCGCAGGTAGCAAGCCTTCAGCATGAAGCTGCCGGCATCCATCTTGCAGTCCACCTCATGGTCACCGCCCACCAGGCGAATACTCTTGATCTTGGTGCCCATCTTCAGCGTGATGGAAGAGCCCTTCACTTTCAAGTCCTTGATCAGCACCACGGCGTCACCATCGCTCAACACATTGCCGTTGGCATCCTTCACCACCGCCCCTGCGTTGTCATCGGTAACGGCGCTTTGCACCATCGGCCACTCGTGGCCGCAGTCGGCACAAACATAGTTGGCGCCATCGGGATAAGTGTTTTCCATGGTGCATTGGGGACAGGCGGGAATGGCGGACATGATTGCTTTCGAATTCGATGGCGTGATGGAGCATAAGTATACTCGCCCCTGGCGGTCAATCGCTTGATCCATTAGCGATGACCTTTGCCGAAAAAAGATGCGAATACTTTATACACAAGTACAACTGTCGCAATCATTACCAAGACAATTAAAGGCGTCGCAAACAAGTATTCATAAAGGAAGAATGTCATTATTTGCCCGACAATCACAAAGCCCCATAGTAAAAGGTCACTCGCATTTATCCGGCCAATCTCACGATGGGGCTCTGTGATAGCAGCTCGCTCAGTCAACACCTTGCCAGCATTGGCTATGTGTCTTTCCCGAAATGCCGAAATTTTCCTTAGCGATGCAGAAGCCGGACATGAACATACGCTGCATACATCGGAATTTGCTTTGTTCGAGTTCCAGCATGAGTGACATGTCCAGTCGTAGCTTGGCATGATATTTAACGTAGAGCTGACCGGCACGCTTGCGTGACAATGTCCAGCGACAAGTTATGGTTCAACATATGGGCGTCTTTTCTTGTATTGATATTGTGCCCTCACCACTGTAATTCTTTAGCAGGAGTAATTTAGGCGCCGTTTTTATTCTATAAACCTTTGACTTTCCATTATTCGTTTTTTTAATAACGGCCCTGCTGGTTAGAAGGTTGGTACTAGTGTTAATGTCGATGCCAGAACCGTCAACAGCGTTTGTTTCAAAAGATTCGATGCCCATCAATTGCCAGCCGTTTTTAGTTAGCTTAAATTGGCTTGTCGAATTTCCGGCGCAGGAATGCCAATGATAGCTAAACACGACAAAAACGCTTTTGTCTTGAATGGTTATGTCTTCATATCCAAAATTTCCTGTTCCGCCAAAGGCTGGTCTTGATGCCGATTTTTCGACAAGCCCGTAATTCCCAGAGCCCAATTTCTCTAGAATGTAAATGTCTACAATCTCTTCGTCGTTTTCCTCTTTGGAAGCGACTATACCTGCCCAATCCATTCGACCTCTCCCCATAAGGTCGCCTTCCGCCGAACCCCTTACGCTTGCGTTCCGCAGCGAGCCAATGAAGGATTCAATGTTCTTAAACTCTTTTATCTGTTGGCAGAAAGCTGGCGTGGAGACAGCCATAAGTATCAAGGCGAGGGACAGCAGTCTCAGCATCTAAGCACCATAACGTTGGACTTGACCGGCGCACACGAGGCGCGTGCATGCAGTGCACGGACGCACTTGTGTGTCCGTGTCGATTGTTTAGTTAAATTTATGATCCGGAATATCCTACAGCATCATATATTTGAGTCGGCTTTTCAACTCTCTCAACTCTTATCCTAGCTCGCATATTTCGATAAGTGCACTGTTCGTCTGCATAGTGACAGCGTGCGGGCAAAAGCTCGATCTGAATAAGTACACGAATGTTTTTAGCTCTGTAAGTCTCCAGAAATCGATCACCGATCGAGTCATGCAGGGCATTTTTCCGGCGAAGTACTTTGGTGTCGCCTCTTTCAACACTAACAGCGTGGCCATCAATATAGACTGCGGCAGTATCAAAGAGGCAGCGCTGAGAGTCCCATAGCAAAAATCCTCCTCCCTCATTACATTTTGGCTGACTTAATAACTGCTTCCAATTCTGAATCCCTTTCGCGTTTACCGATATGGCGGCGCATAGAGTGAATATGCCAACGGCTAGTTTTTTTCTCCAACGTGTTTTCTTACAATTATGTGAATTAAGCAAAACGAAACTCCTACTCCAACCGCAAAAGGGATCAGTCCATCGGACCAACCAAATTTGAAATGTCTCCATATGAAAAACCCGCCAACGGCCGCAATGATCCCTACAGTGCGTTGGAAAGCTGGAGCCAGAAGGCCAGGCAACAGCGGGACAAGTAGACCGCTGGTAGCGGACATGACAATAGAAGCTGCGATCTCAAATCGTTTGAATTCTGGCGAAAAGCAGCCTTTCCACCCAACAAAATCTGACGAGCAATTTGCTTCGCCGATTAAGGTGATAACAATCGCAAGGAAAGCACCAGGGAGAAACCCGGCAAGCGCCCCAGGGAAAACTCTTAACCATAAAAGTGCTCGCATTAGCATATTTAACGCCGAGGTAACCAGGTCGCCGCAGGCGACTCGGTGTTGACCGACGTGTTAAAGGTTGGATCGGACATTTAATCGCTCAACTTCTCAAATAAGTCAGCTATTTGTTCTGGCGTCGCCAAGGCAAACCAGCCTGCAAGCAAAAATACGAAAAACAGGAATACCGAAGCGAGGCCTAACCCATAAACGTAGAACGCAAAGCCGGCAGTCAAGCCCGACACAATGCTTATTGCAACCAGGATCCGCTTCGCCCGCATGTCTTTGCCATTGGCTGCCATACATCCCTTTAACTGGTTATAAATCGTAAAACGCTTGTTTAACATCGATCGCTGCGATTTAACAAGGGAACAAAAATCCTTGCAAAGGCGCGTCAGTCATGGCTTTCCACCGCTGTTCTGTATGAATATAGAGTTTTAACAGAATCGACAAACCACGCAAGGAGTTAGGGTTTTTATTAATGCTGAATTTATAACACATTGAGGCCGCGAATGACCGGTTTGGAGAGGACCTCATCACGAACCGTTTCTGGCCGAGTGTTGCCTATCGCCTTCAAAATTGAATGACCGCTTCCGCTGCTTAGCAAAAGCTCATGATTTAGCCATTGCTTTAGGGTCACGAGACGTCCTACGCTGATGCGATGAATGCGGTCGTTACGCTCAATCGCGAAACGCACCTTGCGTTTGCCTTTGAAGCGCTCTGCCAAAGAATTTCCAGCCGTACGCATGCATGTCTAATCCTGTCGTCCATTTGGGAAGAGATTCATTGTGCTCTACCTGTCACAGCAACTTCATCGCGCGCGCACGGCTCACTCCAAAAAACAATGCTCCCTTCGGACCAAGTGCCAGTCTGGCAGACCTTTTTTGTCAATTCGACCTGTCGTTTGTAGAGCCGTGCAGCATAATTTTCTATCGGGCGACGTCAGTCAATTGGTACGAAACGGGGAACCATTTGACCATTGACCTCGATGATTTGGAAAAAAACGTCGATCGGCCTGATCCATCTCGATCCATCCGGAGCGCTATAGACAATCATTGGAGTGAGGTCCGATTCAAATGTGGCCTCGCATATCAGCTCGTAGATCCCGCCCTTGTAATGTCGATATCGCATTTCTGAACCTTCCTGAGTAGTATTGAACATCCGTGGGACTGCGTGCATTTCACTTTAGCCAGCGCTTGATCACTGGCCGGTTTGCGACATTCGAATTTGACCGACTCTCTAATCAATCGCGGTGCCGGCCTCTAGCGCTGTTTTAGTAGGCCAAAGCGATATCCAAACGAAGTGTCCGCTTTCTCGGCCGATGAACGCCTGGCAGCCTATACAGCCTTCGTGCCGAGAAAAGGCTGGGGTAATTTTATCGTGAAATAAGGCGACGACCTCGTCTGGCCGATGAGGCTGCGCTTCAAAAATCCCGGTACGTGCTTGCATGGTTCATCTTTTTTAAGCCTGTCTTCAATGCCTATCGGTCGACACGAGGAGCATAATCCGGCTTGATGGGACCCGTCCGCTCGATGGAGGAATCAGGCGTCACTTCTGGAAAGCCAGCCGAGACCACATGACTCCCGCTTGACGATTGATCGGTTGAGCAGAATCGGTCCGTAATTTCAGAGTGTTCTTGAGGCCTGCCCGTTCGGCAAGTTCGATCGTTTCTTCGGCAGTCACATCGAATACTCGGCGATTGGCCGGAGCGGGACCATGCCGGAGCGCCATGATTAACAACCCGTCCGGCGCAAGCAACGATGCGACGTTAGGCATTGCCTGCTCACGCTCTTCCTTCGCAAGATGCATCCACACCGCCGTGATCAGCACGCGATCGAAACTCTCCTCGCGAGCCATGGTTTTACGAAGGCTCGGCAGGCTATCAGCGAGCCATTCAATCCTCGTTGACGGATGAAGGGCGGATGCGGCTGCGCGCAGCGGGTCCGTAGGCTCAACGGCCAGGACCCAATGCCCCTTCTCTGCCAACCAAGCAGCGTCCGCTCCGGTGCCTGCACCGAGGTCCAGGACCTTGCTCGGCCTCGCGGGCAGCAAGTGAAGAACTGCTGCATGCTTCTCGGTGAACGAAACGCTCTCGTATCGGGCAATCAACGAATTGGCGTCGTCCGAATAGCCTTCGGTTCCCGCGATTACATTTGCTTGTTCGGAAGCAGCCATCGTAAAGCCTAACGTCGCGGGAACGGGATCGGGATCGGGATCGGCGCTGGCGGCGCGAATGGAAGTGCAGCCGTTTTCGACGATTTCCTGTTGGCCAGCAAGCTAGACGCTGAGAGCCCCGCCAATTGCTGCTTCAAAAAAAACTCCACCAAAGTTTTTATAGCTAACACTGCGGTCTACCGCAATTGAAATAGTGCGCCCTATAGCGGCGCCAAGCCACGCGATGCCTATCACGCGATAAACTTCAGGTGAACCTAGAACGATACATCCCAATCCCAGCGCAAGGAAAAATCCCCCGTAAGTTGCGCGCAATTCCGACTTTCCAAGTTTGCCAACGGGAGCAACCGAAACAAAGCGAGCTGCGGTTTCGGGAAAAAATAAGCCCATGCCTCCCAATGCGATCATGACTAAAGCCCCTGCCTGGTTCAGTGCATCCATAAAAGTTTAACCTGTTATAAATTGGAAAATGCCAATTTAACATGGGAGCGATCTGCGCTGTGCCGCGTTGACCGGACCGGGTAAATTCGCGGCATTTCCATGTTTTAACACGACCGCGCTGCATCGCAGACGCGCAAGAAATTCAAGTAACTGCCTGTGCTGGGTCGCACTGAAACACTCAACATCCGACACACGCTGTCGGATCAAATTCCAATTGGTATATTTTTACGCCACCAATGCGCCGATTGAGCATTACTGCGCCATCTCCGGATTTGGCGAATTTTTCTCCGGCCATCCGGATACCGTCCGGGACAATCCCGGCATCACCACCGTAGGCAGCGTATCGCGGTCGAGCACGGCATCTTTTGCAAGGAGTTCGTTCAAATGCAGGATGTAGGCAGTCAGCGCATACACCTCTTCATTTTTCAAGCTCTTGGGGGCATAGTGCGGCATGGCTCGGCGAACATAGTCGAAAATCGATGTCGCATACGGCCATTGGGCGCCGACCGAGAGAACCAGTAAAGGATATTTCCGGATCCGCATGAAGCGCAATGGATCGGAAATGCTGAAAAAGCCGTCGGACCCCGCCAGGCGTGCGGACGGCCCTTCGATACCATTGGCGCCGTGACACACGGCGCATTGGTTCTGAAACAGCGTTCTCCCTTGGGAGACGCTGCCGCGTCCTTCCGGCAAGTTTCGTCCGTCGGGGAACACCGTGATCGAAAACTGCTTGATTTCGGCATCGCTCAAGGGCACTCCAAAAGATGGCGCGGGGATTTGCGCCCAGGCCAGATTCATCAGAGCGACCCACCCCAGCGCGACTGCAAGGACGTTGAACTTACGCATAGGTGTTCTCCACCTTGCCGTTCCGGTTGATCTTCCACGCTTGAACGGCGTTGTAGTGGTTGAATGAATGCATGGCATATTTGCGTTTCCACTGATTCCGGTTCAGTTGGGTGCGGCCGTGTTCGTCGGTGGCCCGGCTCAGCAAGGTCGTCGACGAACCATCCCATCGCCATGGAATACTGAACCGGGTCAATGCCTTGTCGAGCACCGGACCGTGCAGGCGGGCGCCCGCCCAGGTTTTTCCGTTGTCGGCGGAAACCTCCACCTTGCGGATTTTTCCATAGCCGGACCAGGCCAATCCGGAAATCTCGTAAAACCCTTTGGCCTCCGGAAGAACTTGGTTGCCCGATGGATGGGTAATGACCGACTTGACATCCATATGAAACGTGAACCGTTCGATATCGCCATTGCTGAGCACTTCGCTGTAGAGGCCTGACTCATCCTTGGTGTGCGCCGGACCGTCCGTCACTTCCAAACGATGCAGCCATTTCACGTTGACATTGCCTTCCCATCCCGGCACGAACAGCCGCATCGGATACCCTTGCGACGCCCGTAACCGTTCACCGTTTTGGTAGATGGCAATGATGGCATCGTCCATCAGTTTCGACAGCGGCAGGCTGCGAGTATGCGAACCGCCGTCCGCGCCTTCGGCAATGACCCACTTGGCACTGCTTTTTACGCCGGCTTCGCGCAACAGGGTTGACAGCGGTATGCCGGTCCACTCGGCGCAGGAAACCTGGCCGAACAAGTCCTGACAACTGTCATCACGCGCAAAGGGCGACATGGCATTGGCCGCCGTATTGCCGGAACACTCCAGAAACTGGATATTGGAGATCATCGGGTAACGCAACAAGCGCTCCATGTCGAAGCGCAATGGCCGTTCCACCAAACCGTGAATGATCAGTTGATGCCGCTGTGGATCGATGTCCGGAATGCCGTTGTGATGCACTGAAAAATGCAGGCCGCTAGGTGTGACGATGCCGCGCTGCGTTTCGATCGGGGTATGCCATACGGCGAACCCCGCGTTTTGCGGCGCATCTTCTTTTGCCTTGCGGACTACCAATTTCTCGTGGGGCGATGGCATGCCATAGGCGACGTCCGCACCGCCTGCGGTTTTCATCCATGCGGGCAGTTGCGCACCAATCGGGTGATCGAGCGGCGTCACCGGACGGCTGGACGGTTGCGCTGCCACGCCGGGCGTTGCGGCCCCGGCATGCGCAACCGGCAAGGCGCCCATCATGCTGGCAACGGTAAACCCAAGTCCGCTCCTTAGAAAGGATCGCCTTTCAATCAGGCCGCCGCCGGCCACGAAATCCAATGCTGCTTTTTTCATTCCGATCTCCGATCATGAGCGCCCTTTCTTTCACCGTACTTGGTGGGCGCAAAACAAGTATGCATGCACACTAATGCTTATATTGCGCAAAAAAAATCCGCTACCCCGGATCCGTGGCAGGACAACAAAACGGCGCCACTGCCGCAAGTTGCCGCGTAATTGCCTCCAGATTTCGCAACACCGCCGGACCATCCACCTCGTAATAGCGATGCCGGCCTTCCTTTGCGCAACGGACAATGCCCGCTTCAAGGAGTACCTGCAAATGCCGCGAGATCACCGACCGCTCTTGCGGCAATCCTTCGGCGATCTGTCCAATATCGGCGCGTCCAAGCAGCATCAGGCGCCGCAGAACGGCAATCCGGGCCGGCTCCTGCAAGGCGTTAAAGAAAGTCGTGTCGAGTACCGCAATCGCGGCGTCGACGGCCTTCTGGCGAGATGGCGACGGTTTGTCCATGAACGATTATATGTGCGCACGAATGCACAAGTCAACAATCGCCAATATTAAAAAATTGGCGCGGCGGCAAGCGGCGGGATTCATTTTTCGGGGTCATGCATGGATATCCCGGTTGACATCGCCGCGAGATTTTTCATTTCGGGCCGGTAGTCTGGCCGTCACGCAATGGTACCGAATGCCGCGCCGACCGCCGCCGTGGACGCCATCGCCAGTGCACCCCAGAATGTCACGCGTCCGGCGCCGATGGCGATGCTTGCGCCGCCTGCGCGTGCAGCCAGCGCGCCCAGCAGCGCCAGGAAGAATAGCGAGCCGCCGGCTACAGGTACAGCCAGGAATGCCGCCGGGCTGAGCAAAACAATAACGATCGGCAAGATCGCTCCAATGGCAAACGAAATCGCGGAAGCGAATGCGGCTTGGATGGGGCGGGCATTCTGCATTTCGGAAAGCCCCAACTCGTCGCGAGCGTGGGCTCCCAAAGCGTCATGTGCCATGAGCTGGTCGGCAACCTGCCGCGCCAGCGCCGGATCCAGCCCTCTGCCGACATAGATGGATGCAAGCTCCTTGTGTTCGGACTCATTATAGTTTTCCAACTCGCGGCGCTCGCGGGCCAGATCGGCCTTTTCCGAATCCGATTGAGAGCTTACCGACACGTATTCACCGGCAGCCATGGACATCGCTCCTGCTACCAGTCCTGCGATCCCGGCGATCAAAATATTCTCCCGGCTCGCGTTCGCGGCGGCAACGCCAACCACCAGGCTCGCTGTCGAAACGATGCCATCGTTCGCACCCAGCACCGCCGCCCGCAGCCAGCCGATGCGGTCGGTGTAGTGTCGTTCCTTATGTCTATGCATCTTTGGAGCCTTCCGGTTGAGTAAGCAATCAGTATCCTGGCGTATTGCACAAGAATCGTATCGCACGATGATCGCACATGGCCGCAACGTCAGCCGTCAACGACGACTTGATCAGGATCGTGTTTCATACGGCCCATTTAATAATTATCTGCAATCCTGCTTGATGAAGCATCCGTGCAATGGAATTCCATTTACCGACGGTCCAACGGATTTATCAAGAGCGGCTGACAAAACGGCCTAATCCCGGCACTTCGGACACAGCGGCAAATGATCACGTCCGAATACGGCCAGACAGACGTGCCATGTGTACCTATCATGTCCTTCATCATCAAGCGCAAGAAGACATCCATGACAGAAACAGGAATTCAAGCTTCATCCCGAAATGGACAGCGACATGGACGGCACGGAATCGGCCTTTGCGGTTTGGCTTCCCTCACCTACAAAAGGAACATCATGCAAGAACGGAGTAAACAAATAGTAATTGACGTATGGAAAGCCTTCGCCGAGCGCGATGCGCAATGCATCGGCGCCTTCTTCACCGAGGACGCCGAGTGGATCGCGCCCGAGCGGAATGCCACTGCGCTGGCACTGAACGGTACGAACCATATGATCGGACGCGAGGCGATTGCAAACTTCATCACAAAGGAATTTCCAAAACTGTTCGTGGCCGACGTATCCATCGACTTTCGAGGGTTTTACGCGGACGGCCACACGGTCATTGTCGAGGAACGGATGCAGGCCACGCTGGCCAATGGCAATAAATACGACAATGACTATTGCTTCATTTTTGAGCTGATTGATGGAAAAATTTCAAAAGTGCGCGAGTATATGGATACGCAACGCGGCAAGGAATGCATTTTTGGACAATTCAATGCCTGATCACTCTATTGACCGAACCATGAACAGCGACGCGGCAATCCACCCATGCTGAATCGCGAAACCTGCTACCGGGCATTACTGGGACGCGACGTGCGCTTCGACGGACGGTTCTTCACCGCCGTGCGCACGACCGGGATCTATTGCCGTCCGATCTGCCCGGCACGTTTTCCCAAGCCGGAAAATTGCACTTTCTACGCCACGGCGGCGGAAGCACAGCAGGCGGGCTACCGGCCTTGCCTGCGTTGCCGACCGGAAGTGGCGCCCAACCTCGCTGCATGGCGGGGAACCGGCGCGGTCGTCGAACGTGCGATGGCGCTCATAGAAGCCGGGGCTTTGGATTCAAGCTCGGTCGATCAACTGGCGGGGCGGTTGGGATTGGGCGAACGCCAACTCCGGCGCCTGTTCGTGCAGCATGTGGGCGTTTCTCCATTAGCCATTGCGCAGGCGCGCCGCGTGCACCTGGCCAAGCAACTCGTCACCGAAACCGCATTGAGCCTGGCCGACGTCGCGCTCGCGTCGGGATTCGGCAGTATCCGACGGTTCAATCACTGCTTCCAGCAGCTGTATGGCCAGCCGCCGTCCCTGCTGCGGCGTCCCAAGTCCTCGGCCGACGGCAATGTATTCCCCAGTCTGGATCGAGCGCACCAGGGAACAATCTCGTTGCTGTTACCCTACTGCGCGCCTTACGATTGGCCCGGCATGGTGCAATTTTTTGCAGCGCGGGCACTGGATGGGATTGAAGCGGTTCGGGAGCACGCTTATGCACGAACAATCTCGGTGGGCACCGCAACCGGCTTCGTGCTGGTGCGCCCCGCGGCGGGCCGGCATTGTGAAACTGCGCTACAGGCAACGATCTCACTGACCAGCTGGGCCGTGCTGCCGCAGGTGGTCAGGCAGCTCAAGGAAATGTTCGACCTGCACGCCGATCCACAAGTAATCAATCGCCATTTGGCGCATGACCCGCTGCTCGGACAGTCCGTGCGGATGCGGCCGGGACTGCGCGTTCCAGGCGGCTGGAACGGTTTTGAAGTCGGCGTGCGCGCCATCCTGGGCCAACAGATTACGGTCGCCGGCGGACGACGTTTAGGATCTCGACTTGTCGATCATTTTGGGAACCCGGTATCTGCGCATCTCGATCTCCCTGGCGATATGCCGCGACTTATCCGGTTGTTTCCCGCACCGGAGCGGATTGCGGAAGCGGACCTGACGGTGCTGGGCATGCCGCGCTCCAGGGCGCAAACGATTAATGCGCTGGCCCGAGCGGCGCTGTCCGACCCGCTGCTGTTTGCCGCGTCGCTGCCTCTGGAGGAGAGCGTGGCTCGGCTCAAACGGATTCCGGGAATCGGCGATTGGACGGCGCAATACATCGCAATGCGCGCATTGAGGCATCCCGATGCTTTTCCGGCAGGCGATGTGGCTTTGCAAAACGCGGCCGGCAAAGCGAACGGCCAGAAGCCGAGCGAGACAAAACTTCGAACGCAGGCAGATGCGTGGCAACCATGGCGCGCCTATGCAGCGCAACATCTTTGGTCCGGGCCGGCTCCTCTTGGGCCGCTAACCGATTCCCTGTGCACGGCAAAGGATCTGGTAGCAACATGAAATTTTTGATCGACCGCATCACTTCGCCCATCGGCGACATACTGCTGGTTTCGGATGACCAATATCTCCGGGCATTGGATTTCCAGGATTACGAGGCGCGCATGCACCGTTTGCTTCGGCTTCATTACGGCACATATTCATTGCAGCCCGAACGCAATCCCGCCGGGCTGAGCACGACGATTGATCGGTACATGAACGGCGACCTGCAGGCAATCGCGGCGATGCCTGTGCAAACCGGCGGCACCGCGTTTCAAAAGGAAGTCTGGGCCGCCCTGCGCGGCATTCCATTGGGCACGACAATCAGTTACGGCACCCTTGCGCTGCAAATAAACCGGCCCAAAGCTGTTCGTGCCGTGGGCCTTGCCAATGGCGCCAACCCAGTCGGGATCGTGGTGCCCTGCCATCGCGTGATTGGTCGCGATGGTGCGCTTACGGGTTACGGCGGCGGTTTGGATCGAAAGCGCTGGCTGCTGAATCATGAGGGCTTTGAGATCTAGCCGCCGCCTTCAATTTATTCGACCGCAAGAATCGGATATCCGACGATGCCTGTACCGTAAGACAATCACCTCTTTCTGAAGAGGCCGAAATGAATATCCCAAGCCTGATAAGGCTTCTGGTTCTGGCAGCCATCTGTGGCGGCTCGTTTCTTTTGATTCGAATCGGCGTACCCATTCTTGGGCCGGCGATACTGATTGAATACCGGGTCGGCCTGGCCGCGCTGTTTCTGCTGGGTGTAAGCATGTTGGTACACAAGCGACTGGATGTGCGCGCACACTGAAAGCATTACCTGATCATGATTTTTTTAAGGATAGCGCCCCGGCATTCGCGTCCGGCGCGGATGCAATCTACACACCTCACCCGAAGTTGCTTCGCGGCGCTCGGGCCGCTTACCGAAAGCCGCGAGACATCCGGCGCTGTATTGCCGGCGTGGCGGGCAAGCTTATGTTCGCCCCAGACCACGCTGTAGCCGGGGAAATGACCGCCCGCACGGAGCGCAACGACGTCGGAGCATCGACGCCTCGCTTCTAGCGCGTGGCTAGAAGCGCCTTCCTTCATCGTGTTTTGCCCGATGCGAAATGTAGCGGTATGTCAGATCGTCGCCATGCCGCCATCGACAAGCAGGTTTTCGCCGAGGATATAGGAAGAATCGTCGCTCGCCAGGAACAAGGCAACCTTCGCAATTTCATGGGCCTGGCCGAAGCGGCCTGCGGGTACTTTGCCGAGCAACTCGCCGGCCCACGCCTGCACGGCTTCCGGTGTCATGCCGAGCTTGCCGTAGATCGGCGTTTCGATCAGGCCGGGGCTGATGACGTTAACCCGCACACCACGCTCCTTCAACTCGGATGACAGCGTTCGCGCCAGAGATCGCACTGCCGCCTTCGTCGCAGAGTAGATACCGAGGTTATTGGCGCCCTGCTCGGCCAGAGTGGTCGATGTAAAGATGATGCTTGCCGGATTGTTAAGCAGGGGAAGCGTTTTCTGGACAGTGTAGATCACGCCTTTCAGATTGACGTCGATCTGATCGTCGATATTTGACGCATCGGCGTCCGCAAACGGTGCTGGTTTGGCGATGCCGGCATTGGCGAATACGATATCCAGGCGGCCAAACTCTAGCTTGATCCGTGCCGCCGCAGCTTCCATGTCCGATGCCGATGCCACGTCGGCGCGGATGGCGACCACTCCGGCGCCAAGCTCTTCCGCAGCCGCCCTGACGCGCTGCTCATCCTGCCCGATGATGGCAACCCGCGCGCCTTCCTGAAGGAACAATTTTGCAGTAGCAAAACCTATTCCGGTGGTGCCGCCGGTGATGAGAGCAGTTTTTCCTTGAAGTCGATTCATGATGATTTTCCTGTGACGCCGCGCTAGGCGGCGGTTGTTTTTAACAAGCGGTTTATCGATATTTATGTACCGATTGGTATGTAATGTACTGATCGGTATAATATTTGTCAACCGTATTTGATTATTGAGGATGAAATGACACAAGAGCGAGGTCGACCGCGGAACTTTGATTCCGGCAAGGCATTGCATCAAGCCCTGGGAATTTTTTGGCGCAACGGCTTTCAGGGAGCATCGCTTACGGAACTGACCGAGGCAATGGGGCTGAGCAAACCCAGTCTTTACGCCGCGTTCGGAGACAAGGAAGCGCTCTACCTGAAGACATTGGACCTGTATGCGTCGGAATGGCTTTCGCGCCATGTGGAAGCGCTGGAAAAGGAGCGGGACGGACGGCAAGCAGTGCGATCGTTCCTGCGCTCCGCGGCGGCGATGTACACCGACCCGGTGTTGCCGGGCGGCTGCTTTGTGGTTAACGGGATGGCTGACTGCGGCGGTCCGTCCACGCCGGCTGCCGTAGAGGCCGCATTGCAGAAAACGACGCGCGATGCGGAAGCAAAAATACGCGAGCGCTTGGTGCGCGCCCAGCGTGACGGCCAATTGCCGGCAGACGCAAGTGCCGCAGATCTCGCCTCTTTCTTCTACGCGCTACTCGCCGGTCTTGGCGTGAAGGCGAAAGCCGGAGCCAGGCGCGCCAGCCTTTATACGGCAATCGACGCAGGAATGGCGGCCTGGCCTGGCAGCGCAACCGGATGAATTTCAGGGAGCACCGGCGCACGATAAATTTGCGAGCGTGCGGTGCCGCACAGATCATGAACCGCGAGTCCGGCAGTATCAACGCATACGCCCACCAGGACTCTCATCATGACCTATCATACTTTTTCCCGCACAATTCTGATCAGCTGCATGCTGGTAGTATTTTCCGGGCTTGCCAGAGCCGAAGTGACGCGATGCGTCGACAACACCGGCAAGCTTAGCTATACGACCGGACTATGCAAGGAAGCCGGCGATGCTGTCCCGGCATCCACTGCGCGCAAGCCTTCCGCCGTCAAATCCGGAGCTTCATCGGCAAAAAAAATTGGGGCAACCAAAAACTCGCGCGAAACCGCATGGGCGAAAACGCCGGCAAACATTCGCAAGCGTTCGCTCGACGCCGCGACCGCGAAAGCTGCCAAATCGTCAATTCTATTGATCGATGAAGAACGGTTCCTTTTGCACCAGCAAAAACTGGCCTTGCTTGATTAAAATTCATTTCATGCGCAGTTAGTCGCCTGCGCTATTGCAGGCGCAGCCGCATCTGCATGGTGCCGCTATCGGGAATCGCATTGACGACGAAACCCAGATGCGATGTCAAATTCAATACACGCCGATTGTGCGGCAAGGCTTCACCGACGAGTTCCTGTGTTCCGCGTGCACGGCAATACCGGATCAACTTGTCCATCAATAGTTTACCCAGCCCCTGGCCCTTGATATCCGAGCGGACGATGACGGCGAACTCCGCCGTGACATTGTCGGGGTCCGCAATGGCGCGCGCCACGCCCAGGGTTTCGGAACTCCCGTCGTCGCGCTGCCTGGTTGCGATGAATGCCATTTCCCGATCGTAGTCGACCTGCGTCAGACGTGCCAGTTGCGAAGGCTGCAGCTCGCGCATCCTGGTGAAGATCCTATAGCGCACATCTTCGGGATCGAGCGCATTGAAAAACTCCACATGCTGCGGCCCGTCTTCCGGTTTGATCGGCCGCAGCAGCAACGGCTTGCCCTGCCAGGTGATGCTCTCCTCCAACTCCTCGGGATAAGGCCGAATCGCGAAACGCTCGGCCCCCTTGGTGACGGCCGGCACCACCCGCATGCGCGCATCAAGCACGATGACGCCATTTTCGTCGGCCAGCAACGGATTGATATCGAGTTCGACGATTTCGGGCATGTCGGCGATGAGATGGGATATCTGGATCAGCGTCCGGCAGATCGCATCGACGTTGGTTGGCGGACGGTTGTGGTATCCGGCCAGCAGTTTCGCTATGCGCGTGCGGGACACCACGTCCTTCGCCAGCACCATGTTGAGCGGCGGCAGCGCGAGCGCGTGATCGGCTGTCACCTCGACCGCGATGCCGCCCTGCCCGAACAGGATGACCGGCCCGAATGCCGGATCGGTGCTTACGCCGAGGATCAGCTCGTGCGCGCTCGGCCGGCGTTCCATCGCCTGCACCGTGAAGCCGTGGCATACCGCATCGGGGCGCATTTCGAACAGCCGCTTGCGCATCGCCTGGGCGGCGGAACGTACCGCCTCCGCCGACTCGAGGTCCAGCACCACACCGCCGACTTCCGTTTTATGCGAGATCTCCGGCGACAGGATTTTCAGGGCAACCGGATAGCCGATCCGATCGGCCAGCAACACCGCGGCTTCGGCGCGGTCGGCGATCTCGGTTGCGACCACGGGAATGCCATAGGCCGCAAGCACTGCCTTGGCGTCCGGTTCCGACAACACCGGACGATTCATTTCCAGCGCGCGCTGCACCACGACGCGGGCCGCATTCCGGTCCGGCACAAACTCCGAAGCGGCCGACGGCGGCACCTGTATCAACAGGTCCTGGTTGCGGCGATACTGGACCATTTGCATGAAGCCGCCGACGGCGTCTTCCGGCGTGGCGTAGGTCGGGATGCCCGACTCGGAAAATAATTGCCGGGCCCGGGCAACGCTGTCCCCGCCAAGCCAGCAGGAAATGATATTGCGCGATACGTCTTTTGCCATCGGCGCGATCGCGCGCGCGATTTCCTCGCTGGGTACGATCGCGGTCGGCGCGTGGATAAACAGGATCGCATCGGATTGCGGATCCTCCATCAGGATCTCCATCGTTTTGCGGTAGCGCTCGCCGGTGGCGTCGCCGATGATGTCGACCGGATTGGCGCGCGACCAGGTCGGCGGCAGGATGGCGTCGAGCTTGCGTAGTGTTTCATCCGCAAGCACGGCCAATTTGCCGCCGCTGCAAATCAGCGCATCGGTCGCGAGCACGCCGGGTCCGCCGCCGTTGGTCACGATCGTCAGCCGCTCACCGTAAAGCGGCTTCGCATGCGCCAGCGTTTCGACCGCATCGAACAGATCTTCGGTGGACAGTACCCGCAGCATGCCGGCACGCCGGATGGCTGCGTCGTACACATCGTCCGCGCCGGCCAGGGCGCCGGTATGCGAAGCGGCCGCTTTCGCGCCTTCCGCGGCGCGGCCGGCCTTGACCACGACTACCGGCTTGGTGCGCGCCGCGGCACGTGCGGCCGACATGAATTTGCGCGCCTCGCGCACGTCTTCCATATACAGCAATATCGCGTGCGTATCGTTATCGCTGGCGAGGTAATCCAGCACATCGCCGAAATCGACGTCGGCGCTATCGCCCAGCGAAATGAATTTGGAAAAACCGATTCCGCGCGACTTGGCCCAGTCGAGCACGCCAGTCACCAATGCGCCGGACTGCGACACGAAGGCGATTTTCCCCGGCAATGCGCCGGTATGGGCGAAACTGGCATTCAGTCCGATGCCTGGCACCAGCAAGCCGACGCAGTTGGGGCCGAGAATCCGCATCAGGGTCGGCTTTGCCGCATTCAGCACGGCTTGCTTAATGCTGGTGCCATGCCGGTCTTTCGCCGCGCCCAGACCGGCGGTAAGGACGATCGCCGCCCTGGTGCCGAGTTTGCCCAATTGCTTGATGATCTCCGGGATCGTATCCGGCGGAGTGCAGATGACCGCCAGATCAGGCACAGCCGGCAAATGAGTCACGCTGCTGAATACTTCGCGCCCTTCGAGTATCCGGTACTTCGGATTGACCGGAAAAATCGCCCCGGCAAACCGTGCCTCGATCAGGTTGTGCAGCACCGTGGCGCCGACGCTATGCGGCTTTTCGGAGGCGCCTATGACAGCGATTGATGCAGGTTTGAACAGGAACTGCAGATTTCTAACGCTCATGATGTTTTCCCGTTAGGTGTTGTTGCTTTTGTTCTATTGGATGAAGCCATGCGCTGCCGCGGCAGACCCTGCAAGAAGCGGCGCAAACCAGCTTTCCATTACAGGCCACTAGCCGTCGCCAAAGATTGATACAAGTCAAAAATCGCCAAACAATCGTCCGAAAATATCGATTGTTTCTGGACCGGGCCCGGTGTCGCAACTTACGCTGAAAGCGCGGCGAATTCAGCGAATACAATGAAGCGCTGCGGCCGGATGAGATTTCCGCTTGCGCGCACATAAAGAATTGCCGTCACAAGGGCGACCCGCGGGCGAGCCTGAATAGAATGAGTTACAGGCGCCATGCGGCGCCGGCCCATATAAACGCGCACAAACAAGAGGCTTTATGATCGGCATCACCGGTATTCTCGTCGCGCTCCTGCTGCTGATTTACCTCGCCTACCGCGGCTTCAGCGTGCTACTGCTGGCGCCGCTGCTGGCGTTGCTGGCCGTGCTGTTCAGCCCGGACACACCCATTCTTGCAAGCTATACGCAGGTATTCATGAAGTCGCTCGGCGGCTTTGTCATGTTGTATTTCCCACTATTCCTGCTGGGCGCTTTGTTCGGAAAACTGATGGAAGCATCCGGCGCCGCCAATACAATTGCACAATGGATCGTTGGCCGGTTAGGGCCAGGCAATGCGATTCTTGCGATCGTGCTGGCGTGCGCGGTGCTTACCTATGGCGGCGTATCTCTTTTTGTCGTGGCATTCGCGGTCTACCCGATTGCCGCGGCGCTGTTTCGCCGGGTCGATCTTCCCAAGCGCCTGATTCCGGCAACCATCGCGCTTGGCGCATTTACGTTTACCATGACGGCATTGCCCGGCACACCGGCGATCCAGAACGCGATTCCGATGCCCTTCTTCAAGACGACGCCGTTTGCCGCGCCGGGGCTCGGCATCACCGCGGGCATCATCATGCTGGCGGTCGGCATCGTGTGGCTGCGGTGGCGTGCCGCCGGTGCGGCGCGCGGCGGCGAAGGCTACGGAGAAGCGCAGTCCGAGACCGGCCCCGCATTGGACAAGGCGCTGCGCCCGATGGCGCTGGGCGAAGGGTACGACCTGATGGAAATCGGCGCGGAAAACGCGGGTCAGCCCGGCATCATCGTCGCGCTGCTGCCGATCGTGCTGGTGGTGGCGCTCAACTATGTGTTTTCGGCAATCGTATTCCCCGCGCTTGACGCCGCTTACCTGATGCAACCGAAATACGGGCCGGCCGCCCTGGAGCAACTGATCGGTGTGTGGTCGATCATCTGCGCGCTGTTCCTGTCGAGCCTTGCTTCGCTCACGCTGAATTTCCGCCGCATTGCCGATATCCGCGGCGAGCTTGACGATGGCGCCAGTGCGTCCGTGCTGCCGATCTTCAACACCGCGTCGCTGGTCGGCTTCGGCGCGGTCATCGCATCGCTGTCCGCATTCGGATTGATCCGCGATGCGGTGCTCGAAATTGCTCCCGGCAATCCGCTCATTTCACTATCGATCGCGGTTAACATCCTTGCCGGCATTACCGGCTCGGCATCGGGCGGCATGAGCATCGCGCTGCAGACGCTCGGCGCAAACTACCTTGAGCTGGCTCGCACCGCGAACATTTCGCCGGAACTGTTGCACCGCGTGACCGCGATTGCGACCGGCGGGCTGGATGCGCTGCCGCACAATGGCGCGGTGATTACCTTGCTGTCGATCTGCAAGCTCAGCCATCGAGAGGCTTATCCGGATATTCTGGTGGTGGCGGTCATCGGCCCGATTGCGGCGCTGGTGGCCGTGGTGGCGCTCGGTACCTGGCTGGGGTCGTTCTAGTGCGTCTCTGGAAATCCGCCGTGCGAGGATGGGGTTCGCGCCGTTTCCGTTTGCGGTTTCGCAATGCTGTACGCATCGCCCTGCTCGATAACCGTCCGGTCGCATTTATGATGGCGATTGCGTCTTCATAAGCAAGCACCAATAATCACCAGGAAAAAGTATGCCGACCACCTTGCTCCGCGCCGCATGCCTCGCAATATCGATCAATGCACTGGCCTGTCCGCCGGTCTTCGCGGCGGCAGTGGTTCTGCCAACGTACAACGTCGGCTTTGCCGATGTGTCGGTATCCGGCGTTTCATCCGGCGGCTACATGGCGGCGCAAATGCACTTTGCCTATTCAAGGACGATCAGGAAGGGAGCCGGCATCATTGCCGGCGGGCCGATCTACTGCTCGCAAGGCAAGCTCAATATTGCGCTCGGCCCGTGCATGGCCGATACCGGATCGCGCGATTTACCGCACCTGATCGCGACGGTGAATACCTGGTCCCGCAACGGGTATATCGACCCGATTTCCAACCTTGCGGGATCGAAAGTGTATTTGTTCTCGGGCACTGTCGATTCGACCGTGAGGCAGTCGGTGATGGACGACCTTCACAAAATGTATCTGAACTATATCGGCGACGCCAATATCAGCTACAGGAATAATGTCGTCGCCGAACATGCGATGCCGACCGATCGGCCGAACGGCAATGCCTGCGATTTCAAAGGCTCTCCCTACATCAGTTCCTGCAATGTCGATGCAGCGGGAGAGATCCTGCAGTGGATACACGGCCCGCTCAAGCCGCGCAACGACGGCGCACTCGGCGGCAGCTTCATCAATTTCGACCAGCGTGCGTACTGGGCCAAACGCGATCCGGCCGGACATGGCATGGCCGACGACGGCTGGGCCTATGTACCCGCCGATTGCGCCGGTGGCCAGCCGTGCAAATTGCATGTTGCATTGCACGGCTGCAAACAGAATGCGGCAACCATCGGCGATCAATTCCATAAAAACGCCGGCTACAACAAGTGGGCCGACACCAACAGCATCGTCGTTCTCTATCCGCAGGCCACGGCCATATCGGCAAACCCGAACAGTTGCTGGGACTGGTGGGGTTATGACGACGTTCATTTCCCGGGCAAGAGCGGCGGCCAGATGGTGGCCATCAAGACCATGATCGACCGTGTCGTCAGCGGCAATGCCGCCGCCCCATTCTCTTGCTCGCAATGGCAGGACAGCAACCATGCGCATGTGCGCGAAGGCCGCGCGTATGCTTACTGGTGGCGCGTGTATGCGGTAAATTCGAACCAGTATCTGGGATATTACCTGCCGTTTCTTTCTTCCAATGTCAGGCAGACCTCGCCCGGCTACTACGCAGCAGGCACCTGCCCGTGACGGATGAGGGAAAACATCCTCCTGGTCCGGCCGCCGATGGACTTGCGCAGCGCGGAATATCCCGGTCGGTTGACTCAAATCAAACAATTTTGCGGCATCGTTTGAGAGACTTGACTGCGTCGAGACATTTTTGTCCGTCGCCGCCGATCTGCCTGACTGCCGCGTTGCGGCACGCCATCGCCAAAGGATAAACAGGGGCAATTTGCCGGCGCAGCCGGCGCAATCAAATCGTCGCTTAACCGGGCCCCTCCATCTTGACAACCGTCTATTACGAATTCGCGCTACTGTTGCTGGTTGCGGCGGTCGGCGGGATGATCGCACTGCGCTTGCGGCAGCCGCTGATCGTCGCGTTCATTGTCGTCGGCATCGCACTCGGTCCCTCGGGTCTGGATTGGGTTACCGCGCATGAGGAAGTCAATCTGCTGGCGCAGATAGGCGTCACGGTGCTGCTGTTCGTGGTCGGACTCAAGCTCGACCTGAACATGGTCAAAAACGTCGGACTGGTTGCCCTGGCAACCGGCCTGGGGCAACTGACGTTCACCATCATCATCGGCTTTGCGATTGCGCTGGTTCTCGGCATGTCCGCAATCACCGCGCTGTATGTGGCGATCGCCCTCACCTTTTCCAGCACGATCATCATCGTCAAGCTTCTTTCCGACAAGCGCGAGGTGGATACGCTGCATGGCCGGATCGCGGTGGGATTCCTGATCGTGCAAGATATTGCGGTGGTGGTGGCGATGCTGCTGCTCGGTTCCTACCAGGGAAACGCAGCCGAGACCAGCCTGTGGCTGCTCGGCGGCGAGATCATATTGAAAATCGCAGCGGCGCTGGCGATCGTGGTTCTGCTGATGCGTTACGTGCTGCCGCGCCTGATGCATCTGCTTGCGCAGTCGCAGGATCTGCTTCTGATCTTTGCCGTCGCATGGGGCACCGCTCTGGCGGCCACCGGAGAGATGCTCGGCTTCAGCAAGGAAGTCGGCGCATTCCTTGCCGGGTTTTCGCTCGCATCGACAAGCTATCGCGAATCGGTCGCATCGCGCCTGACCGGGCTGCGCGATTTCCTGCTGCTGTTCTTCTTCATCGACATGGGCCGCAATCTCGACATCGGCATCCTCGGCGCGCAAGTCACCGATGCAGTGATTCTGTCGGTCTTCGTGTTGATCGGCAACCCGCTGATCGTGATGGCGATCATGGGCTACATGGGATACCGCAAGCGCACCGGCTTCCTCGCCGGCCTCACGGTGGCGCAGATCAGCGAGTTCTCGATCGTATTTACCGCGATGGGCATCAACCTGGGCCATATTGCGTCGCCCTCTCTCGGGCTGGTGACGCTGGTGGGACTGGTGACGATCACCCTGTCGACTTACATGATTCTCTATTCGCATCAGCTTTACGGGCGCATCCAGCCCTGGCTCGGGCTATTCGAGCGCAAGCAGCCGTACCGCGAGATGGCGGTGGAGCAAAGCGCGGTGGCCGGCGAACAAGCGCCGGAGGTGATTGTTTTCGGGGGTGGCCGCTTCGGCAGCCGGCTGGTCGATCGCCTGCTGAACGGGGGCTTGAAAGTGCTCGTGGTCGACTTCGATCCGGAAGCGGTACAGAGCCTGCGCGACAAGGGGATACCGGTGCGCTTCGGCGATGCGGAGGACATGGACTTGGTCGCCACCCTACCCCTGAAGAATGCGCAATGGGTGGTGAGCGCGCTGCCCGAGGAAGATGTGAATTTCATGCTGCTGCAAGGATTGCGCGAGCAGGGATTTTCCGGGACTGTGGCGATGACCGCACGCGGCATGGAAGACGAATCGCTGCTGGCAAGCCGCGGCGCCACCCGGATATTCCATCCATACGACGATGCGGCCGATTTTGCCGCACATGAAATCGCGGCTTCGCTCCAGCCGCGCCAACCGGAAATACCGCTTCACAAACGAAAGGGATGATCGTGAACATGTCACCGATCCTGGCAGCCACCGACTTTTCTCCCCCTGCGGAACAGGCCGTCGCGCGTGCCGCGATGCTCGCCAAACAGTACCGGACGACATTGCACTTGCTGCATGTGCTGCCGCCGATTTCGTGGAAGGCGTTCGGAAAAGTGCTGCTTGAGCACCCCCTGGTGACCGAAAAGCAGCTATACGATGCCGCCAGGACGCGCCTGAGCAACGTGGCCGACGCCTGCCGCAGACAGTACGGCATCGAGGTTGCATCGCATGTCGACATCGGCAGGCCGCATGTGCGCATCGCCGATTACGCGCGCACGCATGCCGTCGGACTGACGGTCCTCGGTCCGCACGACGGCAATTTTGCGCGCGACCTGTTCATCGGTTCCACCGCGTTCCGGTTTTTGCGCGAAGGCACCGCGCCGGCCCTGATCGCCGAAACCGCGGGACAGGCGCCGTACCGCACCGTACTGGTTGCGGTGGACTTCTCGGACATTTCACGCGCTGCGGTCGATGCCGCACAAAAATTTGCGCCGGGCGCCGCCATCCATGCGTTGCATGTCTATGATGTCCTGTTCGAAGGCAAGATGCGTTATGCAGGCGTAGAAGAAGATGTGATTCAGCAATATCGTACCGGCGCGGAAACCGAAGCGAGGCGGATGATGCAGCAATTCCTCGCGGAACGGGGCTGGCAGGGATCGATATTGCCGACAGTACGGAACGGCTCTCCGGCCCGTACGATTCTTGACGAAGCGGATTCATTGCGGGCGGACCTGATCGTGATGGGCAGGCATGGCCGGTCAGCGCTGCAGGAATCGTTTCTTGGCAGCGTCACGGAAGCGGTTCTGCACGGACTCGACCGCGACTTGCTGGTGGTGGCGGCGCAAAACACATGATGTCTTGCGCCGCAAAAATCTGTTATGGCGAAGGCAAACCGCCTGGATCATCGAACCTTCCGCATGAGGTTAACCGCAGGCACGAGGAGCACTTGAAATCTGCTGGATAAAAATTGATGTATGTCAAATTTTTTCAAACAATTGATTGAGAAATTCGATTGTTTCTGGACGGCTTGCGCATCAGGGCTTACGCTAAAAGCACGCCGCCCGGCAGGTAAAGAATCGGGCTGGATTGATCGATGGAATTCGCTGAATTTTATTTAGGATGAGATCCGACATGCCATACGAAACCATACTGGTTCACGTGGACCATTCAAAACACGCTGCCGCCCGGATCAAGATCGCGGCAGAAATGGCCGTCGAGGAAAACGCGCACCTGATCGGCGCGGCGATGACCGGCCTCTCACGCTATTTGTATGAAGAAAATACAATCGAGTTGAATCGTACTGTCATAGCCAACCATGTTGACTTCCTGCATCAGCAGGCTGACGAGTCGCTGGCGCAATTCGAACAGATCGCGAGACAGGCAGGCGTGCTGTCGGTAGAAAGGCGGCTGGTCAACGACGACAATCAGGGCGGACTGACCCTTCAGGCACGCTATTGCGATCTGGTGGTGCTGGGCCAAACCGACATGGACGAGCCCAGCGCGCGCGTCATATCGGATCTGCCGGAATATGTGGTCCTGAACAGCGGGCGTCCGGTATTGATTGTCCCGTATGCCGGCGTGTTCAAGACCGTCGGCCAGCGGGTACTGGTGGCTTGGGATGGCCGCATGGAGTCCACGCGCGCCGTCAGCGATGCGATTCCGCTGTTGCGCCGCGCAAGCAACGTGGCCATAGCGCTGTTCAACCCGTCCAGCGGCGCTGACGCGCACGGCGAACAGCCCGGCGCCGATATCGCGCTGTTCCTGGCGCGCCACGACGTCAAGGTCGAAGTCATGCAACAGGCAACATCGATCGATGTCGGCAACGCCTTGCTATCCCTGGCGGCGGACCTGAATTCGGATCTGATCGTGATGGGTGGATACGGCCACACCCGGTTTCGCGAAGTCTTGCTGGGCGGCGTCACCAAGACGGTACTGGCAACCATGACGGTCCCGGTGCTGATGTCGCACTGACCAACCTACTGTGGAGCAAGCATGAAAATTCTCCTTGCGGTGGACGGTTCTCCCTTCACCATCAAAGCGGTAACCTACCTGGCCTCGCACCTGGAATGGTTCCGCGGCGAGCCTGAACTGCACCTGTTGCATGTCAAGCTGCCGATTCCGGCCGGGCTGGCTGTGGAGCAGGCACGGCGGATTCTCGGCGACGATTCGGTTACCGATTACTACAAGGAAGAATCGGAAGCAGCGCTGGCGCCGGCGGAAAAGATACTGCGCTCCGAAGGCATCCCGTTTCACTCGCATTACAAGGTAGGCGACATTGCGAAGGAAATCCATGCTTTCGCGCTGCAGAAGAAGATCGACATGATCGTGATGGGATCGCATGGCCATGGCGCGTTGGCCAACGTGGTGCTTGGCTCGATAGCCACCAAGGTTCTTGCCACATCCACGATCCCGGTATTGATCGTACGTTAAACGAAGACGCTCCCACTACAGGAAGGACATTCATGTTCAGAACGATTCTGGTACCAACCGACGGCTCCACGCTGTCGGACAAGGCAATTACCGCGGCATTGGAATTTGCAAAGTTCACCGGCGCAAAAGTGGTCGGCCTGTCGGTGGCCCAACCGGATCTGTACGGACCGCTATCTGAAAGCGCGGTGGCGACCGCCAACGAGCAGAAGTCCTATGCAATGGCACAGTCGAACGTCGACAAAATCGCCGGCATTGCATCGTCGCTCGGCGTTCCTTGCCAAACCACGGTAATGAAATCGTTCAGCCCGGCGGAAGAAATCATCAACACCGCGAAAAGATTCAACTGCGACGTGATTTTCATGGCGTCGCACGGGCGGACCGGCTTGAGCAAATTAATGATCGGCAGCGAGACGCAGAAGGTGCTGACCGGATCCACGCTGCCGGTCATGGTATTTCGATAAACGCTATCGATCAACATCGATACAACCTACAGAGGTGATGCATGAACCGATTGAACAGCAAGACCGCGATCGTCACCGGTGCGGCACTCGGACTGGGCCGGGCAATGGTTATCCGGATGGCTGAAGAAGGCGCCGCGGTCGCGGCAGTCGACGTGCTCGACGAAGAAGGCCAGGCGCTCGCATCCGAGTTGCATGCGCGCGGCCTGAATGTGCGCTATTGGCATTGCGATGTTTCGAAAGAAGCGGAAGTCGCACAGGTCATCGGCGAAACGACATCCTATTTCGGCCGCCTTGACGTCGTGGTGAACAACGCCGGCGTCGCCGGAATCAACAAGCCGACGCACGAAGTCACTGAAGCGGAATGGGACTGGGTTCAGGCGATCAACGTCAAAGGCGTGTTCTTCTGCACCAAGCATGCGATCGCGCCGTTGCGCCAGGCGGGCGGAGGCAGCATCATCAACCTGTCGTCCATCTACGGACTGGTAGGCGGACCCGATGTGCCGCCCTATCACGCATCAAAGGGCGCGGTCCGGCTGATGACCAAGACAGATGCGCTGATTTACGCACCCGACAAGATTCGCGTGAACTCGATCCACCCCGGTTTCATTTGGACCCCGATGGTGGAAAAACATCTGGCCGGAATGGCTGATCCGCAGGCCAGCCGCACGGCTACCGATGCATTGCATCCGCTCGGGCATATGGGAGAGCCCGATGACATCGCATGGGGTGTGGTGTACCTGGCGTCCGACGAAGCGAAATTCGTCACGGGCGCGGAGTTGGTGATCGACGGCGGTTATACCGCGCACTGAACGGAAAACGGCACGACGCATCGGACTGGCATCCGTGAAAAGCAGCCGCCGGGCCGATCATCAGCGCTTCGCCGCCAGCCCCGGCGCCATCAGGGTAAAACCCTTCAGCGGCAACCGCAGCGAGATGACGGCGGCGATCAGCAGGATGACTCCGGCGGCGCCGAAGGAGACCCAATGGGTGCCGAAGGTTTCGTAACCCCACCCGCCGAGCCACGAACTGATCATTGCGCCGATCTGGTGTCCCAGGTAGGCCCAGCCATACAGAATGCCCACCAGCCGCACGCCGTAGATGTCGGCCAGGATGGCGGACGACAGCGCGATGCTGCCGGCCCAGACGATGCCGCCGACGGTGGCTGCGGCGTACAGTTCCCAGTGCGTGCCCACCAGCAGCAATGCGAAAAAACCCAGTCCGCGAATGAGGTAGATGGCGGCAAGGAGGTTCCTGCGCGGCAGGCTATCCGATACGCGCCCCAGCACCAGCGTGCCGAAGATGGCGACCAGGCCGATGACACCGATGCCATAGGAGCTTGTCATGGCGTCGAAACCATGATCCATCAGCATGGGCATGCCGTGCGTGCCAAGGAGGTTCATGCTGAACCCGCAGGCGAATAAACCGAGGGAAACCTTCCAGAAGGGCGCGGTGCGCACCGCCTCGCCGAATTTGAGCGGCTCGGGCGCGGCCTTCAGGTGTGCGGGGGCGGCAGCAATCTGCTCAGGGAGCAGATCAGTGTGCAGCGGCGCCGTGTCGCGGATGACGAACAGTGCGATAGGGACAGTAAATACGGTAAAGACGGCGGCGAAGCCGAGCAGCGTTGTTTGCCAGCTTACCGATTCGATGGCAAAGGTAAGCACCGGTGTCATGACCGCAATTCCGGCCATGGAGCCGGTCGACAGAAAGAAAAGGGCCATGCCGCGTTTGCGTAAAAACCAGCGGCTGATGACGGGGGTGAGTGCGACCGGGCTGGTAAATGCAAGGCCGATCGACATCAGCACGCCGAAGGCAAGCAGGAAGGTGACCGGGCTGCGCGCCGTGACCGTCCAGATGGTCGATGCCACGACGATGACAGTGCCGAGCAGCAGCACGAAGCGGGTGCCGTACCGGCCGACCAGGTGCGCGGCCAACGGCATGCCGAGGCCATAGCACAGCATGCCTATTGCGATGATGCCGGCGAGCAGGCTGCGGCTGAATCCAAGGTCTTCGGCCATGGGAAGGAAGAACGGGCCGATGCCCATCCGCATGCCGACGGTGAGCAAAGTCAGCACGGTCGCCGCCGCCACAATGTTCCATCCGAAATACCAGCTACCGGTGCGTCTTTCAGTCACTTCAGGTTCCTTTTCTTGTATGAATGCATCGAGCGCCGTCCATGCAAAAGACCGCCGCCGTATGCAAAGCTTGAACGCCGGGCACTTCCAGGTCAATAGAAACGTTTGAATCGGCCATGATGCTCGCCCCGATCGATTTTTCACGGCGCTCATGAAAGGCGGTGTTCGGCCAGGAGTCTCCGGTCGGCCCCATACTCGGCGGCGGACCTGGATGGCGTAGCTATGATGTTGCGGTATTCCGTTGGGGTGTGAGATGGGACAGCCTTGACGTGCGGGCCGGCGGGAATCTCAAACCTTCGCACCGCGGCTGAGTGTAAAACTCCTCGTCGTTGCACACCTCGGAACGACACATCATTTTGTTAGACGTTCTTAATCTTCCAGCATCCAACTTTGCGCAGCGCGACAGGCGACTTCGCGCCGACATTCGATATTGACGCTCATACACAGCCTGTCAAATCGCGTCCTGATTTATACACTTCAAACGATGCTGGTTGACGCCTGTGCCGGATCCACGCCGGTCAGCAAATAATCAACCAGGTCGCGTACCGGCCTGATCTCGCTGCCGAACGGCAGAGCTTCCGAGCCGCGGAAAAACAGGCCCCGGTTCACGTCGCCGGTCAATGCGAAGCCGAGCTGGGTATCGATGCAGAACTGGCCCGACTTTGCGATACCGTCGCGCAAACCGCACTGATGCAGGCAGTCGAAACCGACCGTGCATTCCTTCGGCTTTGCCAGCCGCTGCAGCTTTGCTTCCTTGTTCAGGTATCTGTCCAGCCACGGCGTGCGCACCGCACGCGCCGGAAGGCCGGCCACGCTCATGAAGGTGACGATGTCTTCCGGCTTGGCTTCGGTCAGCACTTTCTTGAAATTGATATGGGCATCGCCTTCCTGCGTCACCGCGAACGCGGTGCCAAGCTGCACCGCGCTGGCGCCCATTGCGAAATACTCGCGCAGTTGTTCATGGTTGTGGATGCCGCCCGCGGTGATCAGTGGAATATTCTCCCGCTCGATACCCAGTTGCCGGAACAGCTCGAAGGTTCCTTCCAGGACGGCGGGAAAAGCAAAGTGCGGCTCGTTCACATCTTCCGCGCGCGCCGCTCCGAGATGGCCGGCCGCATAGCGCGGATTCTCGATCACGATTGCATCCGGCAACCGGTTCTTGCGCATCCACTTCTTCAGCAACAGCGAAATGCCGCGTACGTCGGACAGGATCGGGATCAGCGCCACATTGGGGAAATCCACGGTAAGTTCCGGTAGATCCAGCGGCAGTCCGGCACCTACCACTACTGCATCGGCTCCGCTTTCGCATGTCTGGCGCACATACGCCGCATACTCCGCAACTGCGCGCATGATGTTTACCGCGATCACGCCGCGGCCGCTCGAAAGCTCCCTGGCTGCGCGGATTTCACGATCCAGCGCGAGCAGGTTGACCGCATTGATCAACTCCTTGTCGCGCGATTTTTTTGTTTGCGCCATCAGGTCCGGATGATGCCGGCGCAGATCGACTGCGGATATCGTTCCTACCGCCCCAATGTTCGCCACGCTTCCGGCCAACCGATGCGCGGAAACGCCGACGCCCATCCCGCCCTGAACAATCGGCAGTGCAAATTTTTTCCGGACCTTCAACAGCGGAAATACGGTTTGCCGCACAGCCGTCTCCCTTCATGAAAGCACCGAATGTAACAAACAAATTTTTAAAAAATTTGACTTGAGTCAAATTTTACAAAACCGGTTTTTTTAACGGCAGTTGGCTTGGAGAGTGCGACGACTTGGGAAAAACAGATAAAAACACGCCCCGGTATGCTCAAGCAGCGCCCGGAATAAGCATCGATACCGATACTTATTCCGGGCGCATGCAAAAACGCCACCGTGACGGTGGCGTTTTTGCCATGAATCAGGAGCGAAGTCACTTGAACAGATTGCCGGTACCGAATAGCCCGATCAAGCCGATCACGATCAGATAAATCGCGACGATGAAGTTCAGCAGGCGCGGCATGATCAGAATCAGAATCCCGGCGATCAAAGAAATCAGCGGTGCAAGGCTCAAGTGGATATTCATGGCGTGTTTCCTTTTTTGGAGTTTGGATGGATACGGTTCTACAACTGCGATGCATTTCAAGTTGTGCGCGACGGTATTCGGCATCGCTTGACGATAGTTTATCGTCATTGCACCGCTTGCTCGTGATCGCTCGGACAAATCATGAGACGAGCACGGCGAACGATCGTTGAAGGTAAAAATCCGCCGAATGATTTTGCCTGGCGCGACAGGAAAATGGAAGGAAATCTATTGGTCGTGGGATGAAATCGCTGAAAAATTCATGCCCTCTCTTTTTCGTCAAAGCGGCATGTTCGTGCCGCATGGCGCGGCGCTGCATTTCAGTTCGTCCCGTCTCACGGCCGATAAATTCCTGGTTTCATTTTATGGTCCGTGCGGACGACGATCTTGAGGATCGTCAACTTCATACAACCCCGACCGCAATGCCAATGCATGGTGCGGCGCAACCGTCAGAAGAGGACAGCCCCCGTGCGCGGGGGCCGGCAAGGATCTTACTTCGGAAGCAGCACGGCATCGACGACGTTGATGATGCCGTTCGATTGATATACATCATAGGTGCTGATGCTGGCGGTGTTGCCGCTCTCGTCCATGACCACGACATTATGCGGGCCGTTCATTGCGAACGTCAGCTTGCCGCCGCTTGCAGTCGGCAAGCTGGCTTTGCCGTTCTGCTTCTTGATCTCATTGGACAGCGCCATGAAATCGTATTTGCCGGGCACCACGTGATACGTCAGTATTTTGGTGAGCGTCGGCTTGCTTTCCGGCTTGACCAGGGTATCGACCGTCCCGGCCGGCAATTTTCCGAATGCGGCATTGGTTGGTGCAAACACGGTAAATGGGCCATTTCCTTTCAGCGTTTCCACCAGTCCGGCCGCTTTCACCGCCGCAACCAGGGTGGTGTGATCGGCGGAATTGACTGCATTGTCGATGATATCCTTGCTCGGCAACATGCTCTGCCCGCCAACCATCACGGTATTGGCAGCGCCTGCTGCGCCGACAGTCATTAAAGAAGTCGAGAAGATGAGTGCATAGCTAAATTTGCGCATGATATTTCCTTTATGGGGTTTGGTTGAAAGCCGGTTTTTCCGAACCTGCTGGAAGATATACGCGCGCAATTCATGATCGGATTCGAAATATTTCAAGAATATTCCGCTGTCCGGCGACCGGTACCATCAAGGAAATACTGCGGCAAAAAATCTGCCGAGGGGAACGTTGCAGCGGAATTGCGGTTCCGCTGCAAGTAAAAATAGAAATGAAGCAAGCCGATAGGCCGGATTCTGTTACGGCGGACAAGTAAACCTGTCCGCTATGACAGCCATTCATCTAGGCCGTGAATTGCTTCACGGCTCAAGCTTCCTACCCGCACGCTCCGCGAGCAACATCAACGCGTGCCTATTTGGAATTGCTCCGGATGGAGGTTACCGCGTTTCACCGTAACTTAATACGCTCGTCTCTGTGGCCCTATTCCTCGCCTCACGGCGGACGGCCATTAACCGTCATCCTGCTCTATGGAGTCCGGACCTTCCTCCCGCCGTGCTGTGATCAACCGAAGTTGCAGCAACGGCCAGCGGCTGTCTTGGCTTGCTTCAGGCGTCATTGTAGCGCAGAGCGCTGCGCGAGGCAGCGCCGGATTTTCCAGACCGGCGTCATCATTCAGCCGGTTTTCTGTTACGTTATTATTTTTTCCGGGATTACGACGATATGCCTACAGCACGAAGCGGCGGTCAGATTCTTGTCGATGCCTTGCGGACACACGGTGCCGATCTTGTGTTCGGCGTCCCTGGCGAGAGTTATCTTGCGGTGCTGGACGCGCTGCATGATTCGCCGATCCGTTTCATCATCAATCGCCAGGAAGGCGGCGCGGCATTCATGGCCGATGCCTACGGCAAGCTCACCGGCCGTCCGGGTATTTGCTTCGTGACCCGCGGACCGGGCGCGACCAATGCATCGATCGGCGTGCATACCGCTTTCCAGGATTCGACGCCGATGATCCTGTTCATCGGCCAGGTCGGCAACGACTTTGTCGAACGCGAAGCATTCCAGGAAATCGACTATCGCCGCATGTTCGGTCCGATGAGCAAATGGGTTGCGCAAATCGACCGCGCCGATCGCGTGCCGGAATACGTCGCGCGCGCGTTTCAGGTCGCCGCCAGCGGCCGGCCCGGACCGGTGGTGCTGGCGTTGCCGGAAGACATGCTGGTTGAATCCGCGACAGTGGCGGATGCACGCGCGTATCGTCCGGTGCAAGCCTCGCCTTCCTCGGCGCAAATTGCGCAGCTGCGAACCATGCTCGCGAACGCGCAACGGCCGCTGGTCCTGCTTGGCGGCGGCGGATGGGACAGCGCCGCATGCGATGCGATGCGCCAGTTTGCCGAAGCAAATCATCTGCCGGTGGCGTGCGCATTCCGCTTCCAGGATCTGTTCGACAATCGGCATGCACACTACATCGGCGACGTCGGGATCGGCATCAATCCGAAACTGGCGGAGCGCATCGGGAATGCCGACCTGATTCTGGCGATCGGACCCCGCCTAGGTGAAATGACCACCGGCGGTTACACGCTGCTGAATGCGCCGCTGCCGAAGCAGCAATTGATTCACGTGCACAGCGACGCGGAAGAGTTGGGACGCGTCTATCAAGCGGATCTGATGGTCAATAGCGGCATGCCGCAGATTGCGGCGGCGCTGCAGGAAATGGAACAGGTTCCATCCGCCGCGTGGCAGGCAACCGTGGCGCAGGCGCGCGCGCAATTCGATGCGTGGCAAGCCGAACCGCCGGTCTTCAAGGATGGGACAGCGAAATTGAATCTGTGGCAAGTCGTGCAAACCTTGCAATCGACTTTGCCTCCCGATACGGTGCTGACCAACGGTGCCGGCAACTTCGCATCCTGGGCGCATCGTTTCTGGCTGTACGGTGACAAGTCATCGTCGTTCCGCACACAGTTAGCACCTACTTCCGGCGCAATGGGATACGGTGTGCCGGCAGGTGTCGCAGCCAAAATCGTGGAACAGCATCAGGGCAAACAGCGTACCGTGCTCACCTTTGCCGGCGACGGCGATTTCCTGATGACCGGGCAGGAGTTGGCAACCGCGGTGCAATACCAAGCCGGCGTCTTGTTCATCGTGTTCAATAACAGCATGTACGGCACGATCAGGATGCATCAGGAACGCGAGTATCCGGCGCGCGTGTCGGGTACCGAGTTGCGCAATCCGGATTTCGCGGCGCTGGCACGGGCTTACGGCGCGCATGGTGCGGCGGTGGAAACGACCGGCGCCTTTGCCGATGAATTGCAGACCGCTTTGGCGCATATCCGGGCGACAGGATTGCCGGCGTTGATCGAGTTGCGCTACGACGGCAACCTGATTACGCCGAACGCGACGCTGGAATCGATTCGCCGAAGCGCACAGACGGCGAAATCCTAAGGACCGCGCCGGTATGACTCGCATGCTTCTGCCGGCGCGTCCAATCATCTGCGAGTTGCGGGCATGGACGCCAATCGCATGTCATATTTACAAATATTGTCATTTAGCTTAGGCTTCGGTACCAATCCATCGCATCCGCCTTTCACGCGGCTCGCGATCGGGATTATTTCAATGGCTCTCGTATAAATAAAAAGGTCTCCGGTTATACCGGGGCGCCACTTGGGCCGACTTTGAATTCGCAAGTCCAGCGCTACAGCCAATGTTGAATGACCATGCACCCAGAGCTCGTTAATCCGCAAAAATCGTCGCCTTTCCATCATGGTGCGGCGCTGGCGGCTTTACTCCTGGGTCTCGTCTGGAGCAACACGGCCGGGGCCGTTACGCAGATCCGCAGCCCCGCCACCTGCTCGACTGTTGCGGGGACCGGTGTCAACTGGGCAAATCCTGTCCGCGCCGAAACCAGCAACAACTCCGATGCGACCGCCACGCTCGACGGTTCGACCACCGACTTTCTGCGCTGCGTGGATTATGGATTTACGATTCCGGTCGGCGCGACGATCAACGGCATCATCGTCAACGTCGAGCGCGCATCCAATCGCACCGCAAACGGCGGCAGCCGCGATGCCGCGATGCGGATCGTCCAGGGCGGCACGATCGGCACCGATGACCGCTCCACGGCGACCGCCTATACAACAACGGACGTGGTCGAAGCCCATGGCGGCGCGGCCGACCTCTGGGGATTGGCCTGGACGTCGGCCGATATCAACGCGGCAAATTTCGGTGCGGCTTTCCGGGCCACAAAGCCGAGTTCGTCAGGACTGTCCCACACGGTCAGCGTCGACCACATTCAGATCATCGTCGACTTCACGCCCGATACGACTGCGCCGACGCTGCTGAACGCCTTCGGCATCTGCGGCCTGAACCGGATACTCGTCAATTTCTCGGAAACACTCGATACCGCTTCGGCTCAGACCGCGGCAAACTACACCCTGACCGGCGGCGTCACCGTGACATCGGCCACGCTGCAGGCCGACGGCAGGTCGGTCTCGCTGCAGACCTCGGCCATGGCGGCCGGCACTTATACATTGAATGTCGCGAATGTCAGCGACCTGGCGCTGAACCCGGTTGCCATCGGCACCCAGACCGGTTTTACCGTGGAAACCGGCGCCTTGGCACCCGGCATCAACGGCCTGTACTACGATCAAAACGGCACGCCCGGAGCATTCTTTACCGGCACCCCGATACAGCGCATCGACGGCACGATCGATTTCAGCTGGGGCGCAGGCATACCGATCGCGGGCATCGGCGCCGACGATTTCAGCGTGCGCTGGACCGGCTACGTGCTGGCGCCCGCGAACGGCAGCTACGTATTGCGCACCAACAGCGATGACGGCGTCAGGCTGTATCTGAACGGACAGACGCTGATCGATAACTGGACCGATCATGGACCGACCAATGACGATAGCGCGCCCGTCACACTCACCGCGAACCAGGTTTATCCGCTGCAGATGGATTTCTACGAACGCGGCGGCGGCGCCGAAGCGCATCTGCTGGCGAACTACGAGAACGGCGCCTTCAATACCGTCCCGGCCGGCAATTTCTTTTACTGCGCCCCGCCGGCTTCAGCCACGCCGGGCAGCTTCAATGCCTATGAAAACGCCACCGCCGCCGGCGCCATTGCCGGAGTCATCAATACGAAGATTGCCGGTACCGCATTCAACCTTGACCTGATCGCGCGGAATCTTGCCAAAACCGCCATCGAACCGGGCTTCATCGAGGACGTCAAGGTCGAATTGCTGGGCAACACCGCAACCAATATTGTGCTGGATGCCGACAACTGTCCGCTGACCTCGACCGTGTTAAGCACTTCGACCCAAACCTTCATCGCCGGCGACGCCGGGCGCAAAAGCAATGTCTCATTCGTCGCCATTGCCGATGCATGGCGCGATGTCCGGGTGCGAATCAGCCATCCGGCGATCGGCGTGGCATCGACCGTCGCCTGTTCAAGCGACAATTTTGCGATCCGCCCTGCCAGCCTGTCCGGCGTAACCGTTACGGACGCTACCTGGCAGACCGCCGGCGCCGCGCGCCCGCTCGGCAATCGCATCGCGATCGGCGGCAACGTACACAAGGCGGGACAGCCATTTACCATCGCGGCGACCGCATTGAATTCGGCGAGCGTCGTTACTGCCAATTATGCGGGAGGGCCGAGCGTCACCGTGTCCGCCTGCGGCATCCCAGGCACGGCCTGCACCGCCAGCTTCGGTGTGGTGAGCACCGGCACATGGTCGGCGCCGGTTCCGGCGAACGGAACAGTGACCGCTGGCACCGCGACCTACAGCGAGGTCGGGTCTTTTGGCTTGCAACTAACGGATACCACCTTCTCCGATGTGGATCTGGCCGACTCCAGCGCCGTTGAACGCCATATCCCGCTGTCGGCAAAAATCGATGTCGGACGTTTCGTGCCGGATCACTTTGCAGTGTCCAACAACAACACGCCGCAATACCGAACCTATAATGCGCTCGACGGCGCCTGTACGGCAGGCCCCGCGCCGCGCCGTACATTCACCTACATCGGCCAGCCATTCGGCTGGGTGACGCCGCCGCTTGCGTTGATCACTGCAAGAAACGCAAGCGGGGCAACGACGGCCAACTATAGAGGGGCGCTGTGGAAGCTGACTGCTGCGGATATTAACGAGGCCTATCCGCCCGCGCCTTTCGACGCATCCGCGCGGGGCTCGCCGTCACTCATCTCCTTGAATAACGGCACCGGGATCATCAGTTCGGATGCCGCGGGCGTTTTCGTTTATACGCGCGCCGCCGCACAGGCGCCATTCAATGCAAATATTTCATTGTCCGTCAGCGTGCAGGACGCCGCCGAAGCAGGCGCCAACCAAGGCACGATCGTCACCACATCGTCGGCGGTGTTCAATGGCACCGGCGCCGGAATCGCGTTCGACGGCGGCGGCGCATCGAGCGGTACGGAGATGCGCTTCGGCCGGTTCAAGATCAACAACACTTATGGTTCGGAGCTGCTGCCCTTGCCGGTCGTCGTGTTCACGCAATACTGGAGCGGCGCTGCCTTCGCCGTCAACAGCGCCGATCATTGCACGGCGACGTTGAGCGGCAATTTTGTATTGGGCCCCGGCACCGGCGGCACCATCAATACCACGCTGCAAGGTGGGGTGCCGCTATCGAGCGGCATCGGGAAAATCACGCTAACCAAGCCCACCGGGTTCACCACGAAGGGGAGCGTAACGGTCACGCCAAGCGCGACCGTTACCGGCTACCTGCCGGGAGGCGCGGGACATGAAACCTTCGGCATATACAAAAGAGGTCCCGTCATTTACGTGCGGGAAATGTATTGATCCTCATGCGGTCGACTGTGGCAACGTGTTGCGTCAAATGATTTGATCTTAATTCGGTAACGAATGAAGCCCAGTGCTTCTCGCTATCGCGCTGCATGGAATGCAATCCATGTGTTTATTGGCATGACACTGGCCGTCTCAGACGCCCTGAAAATACCTTCCAAGGATCAGCAGGACCGTCCCGAGAATGACGAGCGCACCAGATGCCCATCCAACCAGAAACAAACGTTTGGCGAATGGATCTCCAGCTTTGCGCGCGTTGTTGAGCTTTGCCTGAAAGTCTTCCTGTCCAAGACGTTTGCCAAGCTTGGAACGCAGCGGAAAGCCAACAAAAGCGGCAAGCGCGATTCCGGCAAGAAGTAATATGATGGCGACTGTCTGCATGATTTTTCAATTTGCGTCCATGCTAGCAGAAACTTTTACCTGCTCCATGATGAGACGCAACCTATTCGATAGAGTAATCGGGATATCGATTGGTTCGATGCTGAACCTGTTTGGATCCAACGCGGTTCGTCCTAAAAGAATGCCGCTTCCCGTTTGCAGTTCCGGCAAGACTGCTGCGTCGGCCGCCGGGATTACCTCTTCTTTCAATGCGGCCCTGGCTTCAAGGGATCAACTGAGTACGCCATCTTTCAATTTCTTTACGGTGAGATTTGCGCCATGTGCGTCGAAGGCCGTCTTGATTCCTTCCGCCGACGTCTTGCGCGCCGCCTCCCAATCCCCGGCCGCGTCTTTCCATGTCGGCTGCCCGGCCTGCGCGTCGCTGTATGCACCCAGATTGGCGTTGTACCAGGCCCCGACCACTTGGCCAAACTTTGCATGAATCACCGATTCGGTATACGGAATAGCGGCATTCGCCTCCGCCGCATCCATGCCGCCCGGATTCAAGCCTGTTCCGATGAATCTGTTTTGGTGATTGTCTCCATAATGTGCCGCCAGATCTTCGCCCGCTATGCGTTTGATCGTGTTGCGCACCGTGGCGACCTGCGCCGCCGAATTCGCGTCGCCTTTGAACGCAGTGAAATAATTGGTGATCGCCTCCTGGAAAAAATAATTCCGGGCTGCTTGATTCCATCCCGCCGCACCGCCCATACCTGTCGCGATATCCTCTGCCGTAGCCCAATCCTTCCAATGCGGTATGGCATCCAGCGCGGTCATCACTTTACCGACCGTGGCGAGCCATTTGTCATGCGTAACCGGGATATCGTTGGTATTGCCGTCTCCCGAAAAATTAGCCAGTACATCGCTGTCGTTCGACAATTCCAGCTCGTAGCCCACCGGGCTGTAGTAATGCTGCTTGCCCGCCACATAGCGTACGGTCGGCATGCCTGCAAATCCGTCGACCCATGTATTTACCTGATTGTCCCGAGTGACCTCGCCTTCGAACACTCGTCTCAGGGAGTCCACTTCGCCGCCGACCCTGGCGTCCTCGTTGACGGCGCGCATATAGGCTCTTGCCATTTGAACGGTGGTCCGGCTGGCCGGCACAAAGCTCCCCGGTTGAGGGGCTGCCCGACGCTGAACGCTCGCGGCGGTATGTTGCATTGCCTGCGCACCCATCACATCCGCTTCGTGTTCCAATCCTCGATCATCATTGATCGCCGTTCCTTTTGCCTGGATCGTCGGCTGTACTCTGCCTTGCTTCTGCTGTACCACGTGCCATGCCTCATGCGGCAAATGCTGCTCCTGTCCCGGGCCGACATGAATGTCGGTTCCTTGCGCATAGGCCAGCGCCTGGAGCTGTGCCGGCTGTGGCGAGTTGTAATGAACTTTCACATCGTCCATCGCGATGCCGGACAGATTTTCGATGCCGCTCTTCAAGTTGTCAGGCAATCCGGTATTGTTCTCCATCGATACGGAGTCTTCCTGCAATTGCGCCGTATCGGAAACGAATTTTCCTTGCAACGGTTCTTCCTCTTCCGCTGTCTGCCGCTGCACGCTGTCGAACCTGCCCTGCAATGGCTGCTCTTCCTCCATCTCCTGACGCTGTACAGGACAGCTCTTGATCATTTCCATCTGCTTGCGTTGTGCCGTCATGCGCTCACCGCCGTGGATGCGTTCGCTCAATGTCGGTTGGGCCACAATACGCGCGCTCTGGCCGGGCGTATCCGCCAGCCTGCGCTGAATAGCACCGGCCATCGGGGTTTTACTCTCTGCATCGAGGCCGGCATCCGTTGTCTTTTTCATGAAATGTCCCATGGAATACTAGTGGACTGTAACAGTCTACTAGATGATTCGTTTACAGCCCAAGTCCTGTAATGACGGCGGCACGGTTCGCCCGTATGCGCGCGGCCACTCGCCGCGAGATTTCCTGTACCGGAGCCAGTGGGCGTGACCGCCACACCAATCCATAATACTTGAGCAGCCAGTCGTGCGGATCCACGTCGGGGTCGAGCAGACCGAGCGGCTCGGCATTCCAGTTCATTTCATCGGCGCCGCGCGTTCTTTCACCCTCGTCGGGGTCAACCATTGCGTGCAGGTATTCGACTATATCGGCCATCGTGAACTGCGGCGCATTTTCTATACTTTCCATCAGATCGGCTGAATGGGCTACCGCTTCCAGATGTTCGACCCGATTCTGCCTCACGATCAGGATGAAGCCATGGCCGGCAAGGCCGATATGGAAAATGGTGGGCTGGTGCGCGGCGGCGCGCGCCTGCATTGCATTGGTCAATCCCGTCATCAGGACAAGCTGTTGCGCGGACCCATGGATAGTCGGGCCCTGGCCTCCGTTCTGTTCTTGCGGCGATCCGGTCACTCCGAGCAGTGACAGCAGGCGCTCCGCTGCCGGATAGCACGATGTGTAATCCAAGGTGTTGGCCAGATAGCCATGCAGAATAAATGGGTTGCCGTAGGCGTTATCGATCGCCTCCGTTATCTGCGTTTCGGTTAAATCGAGCAGCAGGTTTTGATAGCTCCTGAGATCGGTTGTGCCGCCAGGCATACGCGCAATATCCGCTTCCAGCTCGTCTTCTTGCTGAGCGAGGCTTTCAGCAAGTCGTTCCGCAATCGGAGCGGCAAGCCGTGCCTGCATTGCAGCGGCGGCGTTGATAATCCCGTCATTCAGGGCGGGTGCCAGCGCCGGGGCGGCAGGTGCGTCAACGACGACAGGCTCGTCAAGCACAGGCGCTTGCGGAACTTCCTCATCCGGCTCAACCATGCGCTGTACCGGCATGCCCTCCTGCCGAGACGGCTCTTCTCCGCTCCGCCTCTGCACGGTTTCGCCGGAAACCACCGCCATCTCCTTGCGCTGCGCCAGCATGCGCGCGCTACCATGGATCTGGTCGCTGAAAGCGTGCTGTGCAATTGCGCGCGGCCCCTGTGCGCTGCCATCCATTAATTTTCGTTGTGCAATCGACTCTCCCCGATTATCGGGGAATGCCTGCCGATCGGCGACGGTGGCGGCATCGGATGCGGCACCGCGGTGTTGCTCCGATCCGGTTGGTATGAGTTGCTTCATTCTTTCACTTCCCCATTCAAGGCTCACCCTTGCTTCGGCTCGAACAACGAATTCATTTTCTCTACCCCTTCTTTCCCTCTAAGGAATGCGGCCTCTTTCTTTACGCTCACTTCGAGCCCCACCAATTCCAAAGTCTTTGACCCAGACCAAGCTGATTCGCCCCGCCCGGCCCGCGCCCATGCGCGGCATCCACGTAATCCCAAACCGCAAGCCCGGCATCCACGAGGTCAGGCCGGTCCGGCTGCCCCAGCGCACGGAACTCGAAGATCGGCCGATTCCTGTTGGGTGCCGCGATATTGCCGGCCCCATGCGCCGCCATCAGCGCGCCGGTGCCGGCCACCGCGGCGCCCGTGGCAGCGGCTCCTTCGACGGGTGCATAGCTCGCGACAGTGCCCGCAACCATCAGGGCGGCGCCGGCCACCGCTTCCAGCGCCGAACCGATCCGTACTTCGTAACTGCCCGCATCCATGCGGTCGCCGTAGCTGCCGAGCGATTCGAGATCGTCGGCTTCGGCGCGTCCCGGATGCCGCGCGCGGTAGTCGGCTGCCGTGAGGCGATCGGTGCCGGTCGCCAGGTCCCTGAACCAGTCGCCCATGCGCAGGCGTCCGCCGAAGCTGCCTGCACCGGGCGCCGATCCGGCCCGGAATACCGATGTTTGACCGTTGACGTGCGCGGGCGCGTGCGGGCTTGCCATGATCATCTGCCGCGCGATATGCATCAATTCCTGCCGCCAGGCCGCCGCGTGCGTGGCGATGGCTTGCACCTGGTTCGGCGGCAATTGCCGCAGCACGGTGGCGAAGTCGGTGCGCGCCATCAGACCGCCCGCAAAACCCTTGGGATAGGGTGCGTTTGCGTTCCAGGAATTGGCCGGAACCTCGACGATCATGCCGATGACGGCAGCCATGTTGTTGATGTTCTCGGCAGGTCCGAGTCCGAGCGCCGCGCGTATGTTGGGCAGGCGTGCCGTAACCTGCGCGCCGATCCCGGCATGTTCTACGCCGCCTTGATTGATGTAGCCGACGGCGGGAGCGGCGCCGGGGCCGGCCACGGCGGCCATCGCGGCGCCCGACCGGATCGCTTGCAGCGCGTCGAGGCTGAGACCGGCGCTGGCTTGAATTTGCGCATAGTGCGGAGCGCCCATACTGACTATATTAATGTCAGGGGACGCGCCGCCGTTGTAAAAACTGGCGGGTTGGGTGCCGTTGGCGTTGTCGATGCGCTGCCAGATGGCGGCCAGGGTACGCAGCCGGCTTTCCGCTTTCGACCGGCCGCCCGCTGCGAGATCGTCGATCGGGTCGGCGCGCATTTCAAGGTCGAATGAACCGTTGAGGTCATCGACCGACACATCCCAGCCGGAACCGCTCCACAACACCATGCCCTTGGCGAGGACCGGAGGCGCGGCAGCGCCCGGCCGCGGCCTGACGTCCACGGTGCCAAGTTCGACCTCATAACCGATGGCGCGTTGGGTCACGGGCGTGGCCGACGGTGCAAGAAAATTCATTCGCGTTGTTTGCCCGTCCGCACCTTCACCTGTACGCTGCGCCACCGCCTTGGCCCCCATCACGTCAGCCTCATGCTCCAACCCCGCGTCGTCGTTGACCGGCACGCCTTCCTTCATCTGCATCGTCGGCTGCACTCGACCCTGTGCCTGCTGCACCACATGCCATGCCTCATGCGGCAAATGCCGCTCCTGGCCCGGCGCGACATGAATGTCGCTGCCTTGCGCATACGCATGCGCATTCAATTGCGCAGGTTGTGACGAGTTGTAATGCACCTGCACATGGTCCATGCTCATGCCGGACAAAGACTCTATCCCTGCCTTGAGCTGATTCGGCAAACCCGTATTGTTGGGATTCGGCACCGATGCTTCCTGCCGCTGCGCCGCTGAAGCACCGACAAATTTGCCCTGCGACAGCCCCTCATCCGACATCATTGGCAGCGGCGCCGCATGCCCAGCTGTCCCGCTCGCCATTAACTGCTTCAGTGCCCGCACGCCGCCATGTCGCGGGCTGGTTTCCATCATCGCCTTCAACTGAAGGTTAGCGGCAGTCGATACACGATTATCGATAAACGAGGCCGCCGGATTCAATTGCGCGGGCGCTCTGACGGTCGTTCCCGTCGGTTGCTGCGTTTCGAGTTGCCGGGCATCGGCGTGGTATGTCATGCAAGCCTCCAGATAGGAAAATCCAACGTCTCAGTTCAAGTATCCATCAACGAGCAGTGCCCTCCGCCACGCTTATCAGGCAAGCCATGGAGAAATCTTGCCATACCGCGAGCTGCTCCCAACTGTATGCGATGGAAGGGCTCCGTGGCTAGAGCGCGGCCATTTCTACTTTCGAGGCGCATCCTGAAGGTTCACTTGAAAGAACGGATTACAAAACCGAGCGACGCCTTTTTCGTTGCGAATGGAAAATCCGGAATAATGCGTACACGTCAGGTACATGGTCGATAGATCATGACTGACCACGAGCTTGACCCGGCTCCCTGAACCGATGCTGTGTTCCCAATACAAGATTCCCGGTGGAAGCCAGTGTCGATTGTTCGAGTGGCGCGTGTAGCCTATTTTTTCCTTGGCTAATATTTTCTGAATATTCTCGCCCAAACCAGGCACCCAGCTTTGCTCGATTGGTCGAATCGTCGAACTGGGACCGGTGGCCAGGTTGTCAAGCTTGATGGCCAGACGAACATCTTCCGGATTTCCCTTTTTTGTCTCGTCGAATACAGAGTCTGATTCGGAAATCAGGGCTGAAGAATCGGGGGCACGCACTTCGGCCAAATATTTTGGATCCAGGTGCCCAGTCAGCGCTTCGTTGAGAATTCTTTCCCAAATCAGTTCATAGTTGCGGGAATCGATAGTGGTCGAGTCCAACAATAATCCATTGAGTCCTCCTTTCGAGCTCGAATGTTTTTTTTGCGTATGGCCCAGTCGTCCTTCGAAAGGCGTATGTTGATCCACGAAGAGCGCTTTCTGATCCCAGGCGACGCCGTCGATGTCGTACTCGAGGTCGCCTTCACCCTTCCATGGTGAAATATTCTTGAACGCGGGTAATACATCCTGGGCATAAGCCGCCGAAAGTCCTTCGGAAATGGGCTTCGAGGCAGCGCCTTTCGCATTTTTTGCTACCGCCATGAATCGCTTATAGGCATCCAGCTGCGGTTTTTTCAGCGTGCTCAACAGGAGCTTCAAATCGGCCCCTTCACGGTCGTCATAGGATTTATGGGCATCCGGCCTGCGGCCAGGTCCTGCGCGCTTGATTCCCATCGCAGTAGCCGTTTTTTCATTCAGGCTCGCGAGGGTTTGATCAAGCTCCTCGCGACGAGCGATCAGTTTCGCAGCTTCGTCGGGATTTGTTCCAAGCAACTTGTCAATGTCGTTGTCCAGTTGCGACCGCAGTTCGCCCAGTCTCGCGTAGAGATCCAGTGCGCTCGCCGAATCGTCGCCCGAAATGACTTGCAGATTTTTTCGCAATGCTTGTAAATCGCTTTGACTGGACTGGGTGAGCAAAGCCACCATTTCCGTGGACTCTTGTGCCAAGGCGATCTCGATTGGAGTCTCGTTCTTCACGTTCGCAATCGTGGGGTCAGCTCCCAGGCGCAAGACCAATCGGACCAGCTCCGAGTCATTTTGCCGCACCAGTTCATGGAGCACCGTCGTTTGAGATTTGGGATGCTTGAAATTCAAAGGAACTCGACCGGTGGATAAAATCTGTAAAGCACGCCTTCGATTCTTTCGAAGCACCTCGTGCAGCAATAGAGCATCGGGAGACATGGAAGACATGACCTCGGCCGAAGCCATTTTTTCGGATGCCTTGTCCGAAACCTGCTCGTAGGTATAGACGTATCCTCGGTCCTGATCCGCACCTGGACTTACATGCTCCGTCACTTTGGCGTCATTTGCCTTGAGCCATTGATCGCCTGAACGCATCCATCCGTAGTAGTGCCCCTCTTCGAGCGTTCCGGACTGGACGATCACGCCGTTTAACCGGTAGCGTAGAACGCTTGACGGGTCTTGCGGATTCGTCAGCGCGAACATGTCCGGCATGAAAAACGCTTTGTCCAAACGCCTGCGGCGTCCTTCTTCGTTTTGCATGGACCGATTGAGGACAAACGTCAAAAGACTCGGCAATTGGGTGAACTTGAGCACTTCTTTTACCCGCGACACCGTCAACATCTGTTCCCCTTGGAGTATTTTCGGCTCGTTCCCTTTTCCGTAATCGATGTACGTACCTTTCCCGAATCGCGTTCCGATGAACTGCTCCAGAGTATCGTAATCCCGGATATCGACGGGAATGGCGTTGGCCGGCGCTTCCGGCGCCACATTCGTGCCAGAAGGATCGTATTCGGCCGGATCCCGCGTGACTTCACCGACATAGGCAGTAGAGGCCGACGCCTCGAAACTACGCTCCCTGGAGATGCCGATTTTTTGCGCACCTTGCAGCGCCAGATCGAGCAGTTTCAACAGGAGTTCAGACGCATCTTCCTGCCCGACTTCCGAGCTCAACAGATTTTCTGCTTTCAAAACCTTGCGGATCGCCGCAACGTGTTTGTGCGGGAGCGCCTTGCTCCCCTCGGCTCTTAGCGCCCTGAGCATTTTCCATAGCGTTTCGAAGAACGAGAATTTCGGGGATTTCGGATTCATCTTGACCGGATCGAACACATCGCGCAGGGGGCCGTTCATCATCTGCAAGGCTACATTCATGAAACAATCTGTTCCATTGTTCGCCAAGCCGGAGTGTTTGGTGCTTGCAATCGCCTGAGATTCTTCAACTGTCCCCTTCAATGTGGAATCGCTCGATTCGCTCGGTCCAAAATCGATGTCGCGGACGAACTCCGTCTGGGAAGGTTGCGTTTCCTGCAGAAGCGGATCCGATGGCTTCGTCGAAACCCGTTCAATGCGCTGATAGGTGTAGAGGTATCCCTGAGTCACATTTTGCGGTGCGCGCTTTGCATCGGATTTCTTGTCATCGTCCTTGGTCAGCCAGCCTTCCTGTTCCAGCCGTTCGGCCACATAATGCCCACCGCCCAGGCCGCCTGATTGCACCACGAAGGCGACCAGCCGATAGCGATTCCATGTCGCGGATTTATCCTTGCCGGCCTTGAGGACCAACTCGGGAGGCATATCGAAGGATCGACCGATCCGTTGCTGCGCGCCTTCCGCGCCGATCCGGAATCGGTGCAAGTGGAAGGTCAGGACATCCGGCAACTGGGTGAACCGTCGTTGAACGGAAATTTCATCGACCCGATGAACCTCCTCTCCTACCAACAGGGCCGCCCGGTTTTTTGCATCGAATTCCGTGGTGATATTTCCTTCGCCGTATTCACGAAACAAGAACTCATGGAAGGTCGCGTAGTTCTCCATTTCAACCGGAATGATGGAGGTATTGTGTGCGACTGCCGCCTGGTTGTCCTGGTATTCCAGCAATTGTTCGCGCTTGCCTTTGAAACCTTCGTCCTTGGTCGATTTCTTGAAGCGCCGAGTTTCCTCGACGCCTACCGTCTGGCCTCCGGGGAGCGCCAAGCTCAGCAACCGCTCCAAGACCTCCGCGGCATCCTCCTGATCGTCTTCCGATGGAACAATAGGCTTGCCCTGGACCTTGTGGCCCACCAAGGGCTTGCGCAAGGTACCGATCGCCTCCTTGTCGACATCTTCTCCGGAATTGACACGTCCGATTACGCGCCATAGAGCCGCCTGTATTATCCGGGAGTCTTCCCCCCACAAATTTCTCTCCGGATTGAACAATGGGGCGTATCCTGCGCCGACCAACTGCAGAACGGCGTTGAGGAAACAATCGTTTCCGCGATTGGCAATTCCACCAGACTCTACCTTCTGTAGTGCTACATGGGGCGACGCGAGCCGTGGACGCGACAAAGTCCGTGAAAGTCTCGATGAATTCCCATCATCGAAATGGCGGGCTCTTCTCCGTTGCACTGGCTCCTGCCGACTGGAATCCGCCAGGCCGGAATACTTCTCTGTTGTCCCTCCTGGCGCATCTTCACTTTCACCCGCACGTTGCGCAACCGCCCTGGTCCCCATTACATCCGCTTCGTGCTCCAGGCGCTCATCATCATTGATTGGAACGCCACCTTTCATCTGCATGGTGGGCCGCACTCTTCCTTGCGCCTGCTGCACCACATGCCACGCCTCGTGCGGCAAATGCCTTTCCTGCCCGGGCGCCACATGAATCTCGCTACCCTGCGCATACGCATGCGCGTTCAACTGCGCCGGTTGCGCCGAGTTGTAATGCACCTGCACATGATCCATGCTCATGCCAGACAGGTTTTCAATGCCCGATTTCAGCTGGTTCGGCAGCCCCGTGTCATTGGCCTTGGGCGCTTCCTGTTGCGCCAATTGCGCCGGTGCTGATTCGGCAAGCCTGGCTTGCGGCAACGCCGCCTCTTCCATGCCGGCGCGCTGCAGGGGTTCTTCTTCCTCGTCGTTCATACGCTGCGCTGTTGCGCCGGATATGAGCGTCATCTGCTTGCGTTGCGCCGAAGTCCCCTGTGCAATCATGCGAGCAAGCTTGCGCTGCGTCGCTGCAGAGCTGCGATTATCGACAAATGGCGCCTGATGGCCGGCGGGCGTCCTGTCCTCAATGTTCGATGGCTGCTGCCCGGATTCACGCTCTATTCGTTGCTTCATATCGTTTTCCCTTCGGCGTGATCCACTGGCTGCCTCATGTTGATAATTGGTTCAGCATCTCAAGGCCGCCCGGTTCCGGATCATCAATGCATTGTCATGCCGGGTCATACTCGAAGCGATAATTTGTTGCGGTTTTGCTTTTTAAAACAAACCGGTACGCGTCCAGCATTGCCGTCGCACCGATATCCAATCCACCATTTTTGATTACGTCTTCATTGATATCGCCAAAGTCAAGCGTCATGCCGATTACCTTGAATTCGTAATCCAGTATGGTCACCGGCGGCCCATCCATCGCATCTTCAGGCTCGCCGTTATGCAAATGGTCCTTCGCGGCATCGCCCAGTCGCGGGTTCCACACATTTGATTGCGCGGCAAATTTATTGGCGATCCGCTGTTCCACATTGCTCTCGGAGGCGAAAATATTGATCCGGAATTTTCCGTCCGGGTGCACCGCGCCGCTGTTGAACAATTCAATCCGCGCCGCATCGACTTTTGCCGGCGCAGTAGCGCTGACAGGCGTGGTTGCCAGCGCATTTTCCAGCTTCTGTACGAACTGGCCAAGCGGGTAGCTCTTGTTCCGCTCCAGATCTTTTGCAAAGGAATATCTTCCGAAGAAACTCTGGAAAATCTTGCCGCGATCGTTGAAAACCTCAACCACAAATGCGTGCCCGCCACCTTCGATCTTTACATTCTGGTGCTTCAATTCGCTGGCTGACTTGTCATTAGCACTCCGGATCGCACTAATCACCGCGGATAGATCCATTTCAACAGGCGCCACGCCAGTAGTGGATGGCGCCAGGAATTCATGAATCAGGTTGGCAGTCTGCCCGCAACTCTGCGTCATGATGTTCGACAGGAGAATCTGCTCCATCAACTCTTGTAATGTGAAGTCTTCGATCTGCTCGACGGAAATCGTCGAATTCGGATTACGCACATGGATCTTCTCTACAATCATTTCCGGTGTTTCCAGATTCAGGGTCTGCAGTGTTCCGCCCATGTCCGTCAGATACTGTTCCAGCCAGTGGATGTCCACACCGGCTTGTTGCGCGGCATGTGCGAAGATGCCGCCGAAAGATTGCCTGGATGGCCGGGCCAGCGCTTCTATCGCCGCAACCAGTTGCTGTTTCGTCGCATAGTGATGATCCACTCCATCCTTCAGCCACTTGCGGTAAATGAGAGCGCCTGCGGAGGTAAATCCAAAGTGCTTCGGAACGAAATCGGTCACCTCGAACTCCGCCCCATCGTCCAAGCTGTCAACCCGGACCTCGCGCTGGACTGGCTGGTTTTGCATCGCGGGCCTCGCGGAGGCGGGTTCATTTCGATCCATCGGGATGCCGCGAATCTGGAATGCCGGCTGCATCCCGCTCTGCCTGCGCTGCGCGGCCATGCGCGGGCTGCGGTCAATCTCGTACGCCAGCTTGCGCTGAGCAGCAGCCGTGGTGCGGTTGTCGACAAAGGCATCCTGCCGGTTTTCATCGGCAACTCTCCCGCTTGCTGCACTGCTGTTTTCCGCTTCAGGCCGGACCGGCATTGTCTGCTTCATGGCTATTCCTTTTTAGCTATTGCCCCATCTCCAGATCCAGATCCTCAATGACGTCCTCCGGCTCATGATTACCGCCCTCCCTGCATTTCTGTATGCAGATCAGCAGAAGCTTGATGATTCCATGCAAGGTGCTGATGCCGGCACCGATAATCATCAAACTGATGCCGGCGTTTTTCGGCCCGTCGTCGCTTTTTTCGTCGACGGCGCTCATGATGGCGCTGTATACATACAGAATGCCACCTATGCATTTGATCAGGGATGCCAGCAAGGCGAGCAGTGGCTTTACATACTCCACTTTCGACTTATTCTTCCTGAACAGAATCTGAATAATGTCGACTTGGGAAACAATGTTTATCAGCTCAGTGACTACCCATGCCCCGGTCGATACGGTGCCCCAAATGGTCGCCAGCGTTTTCTTTTCGGCCAATGCAGCGGAGGCGGAAAGCATTCCCATCAGGCCGCTATACATGTTGGAGCCGCCCATCGCCATGGTGTTCCGGGCTTCCCGTTTGTCTTCGGGCTTGGTCGCCGTGGTGGATCTTGAGGTGCCATCGATGAGCAGTTTGATTCCGCTGGCCAGTACGCCCGCGCTGCCGATCATGAGCAGTGTCGATGCAATTGCGACTTCGTGATACGTCCCGTCGCCAATCGTGTTCGCGGTTGCGCCGATCAAATTGGAGCCGTCGCCGAAAGTCCGGCCCCCGAAAGCCTTGTCGCGTATTCTTTTTCCTATGCCGCGCCGGCGGCGAACCCCGCCTTGTACCCGCTGATCGTCCGGCATATCGATCCGCACTTCGCCGCGCCCTTGTTCGTCGTCCGGCATATCGATGCGCACTTCGCCGCGCCCTCGTTCGTCGTCCAGATCCTCCATATCGTCGATAACCACGCCAAGACCAACGCCCATTCCAAGACCGCCCTGGACCGGCATATCATGAACATCGTCTTCTTGGGGTACGTCACGCCGTGCATGATTCCCGTCGTTTCCGCGAGCATGAGGGGCAGGATCGAAATTGTGGACGGGTCTTTGCCTGCGCGCCTTTCGTCTTTCATCATGGAGGCCGATATTTTTCCGACGCAGCATTTCCTCGGCGGGCTTTCCTCCCTTGTGAATATTTTTTTTCCCGCCTTTGCCGGAATGGTAGCCGCCTTTGCCGCCCCTGCCTCTGGGGTTTCCGCCTGCATGGTTCCTTCCCAGTTGAGCAACGCCAGCATAAAGCTGCATGATTTGCAGCATCGAAGCCGATGGCGTTTGCGCATCGCTCGATACCGCATTGCCGTCGCTCACTGCCTGCTTTCTCTGCACCGTGTGCATCTGGATCGCCCGTGCACCCATCACATCGGCTTCCTGTTCGAGGTTGGCATCATCGTTGATTGCGGTTCCCTTGGCCTGGGTCGTCGGCTCTACCCGGCCCTGCCGCTGCTGCACCACATGCCACGCCTCATGCGGCAAATGCTGTTCCTGGCCGGGACCGAGATGAATGTCGTTGCCTTGCGCATAGGCCAGCGCATTGAGTTGCGCCGGCTTTTCCGAATTGGCGTGCACCCGTACGTTAGACATGTCCACGCCGGACAATGACTCGATACCGGCTTTCAATTGTTCCGGCATGCCGTTTTCATTTGGTACGTCTTTCTTTTGTACCGCATTCGCTGCCAAGCCATCGAACTTTCCCTGCAATACGTCCTCGTCATCCGCCACACGCTGCGCAGCGGCGGACTTTGCCTGGAGCGGATCCTCCTCTGCCTTACGCTGTGCCGGTTCGCCGCGAATCGCCTCCATCTTTTTTCGCTGGGCGATCATCGGCGCGCCATTCTCGATCGTATTGCGCAACTTGCGTTGCACGTCGCTCGCGGGTCGGTTATCAATGAAAGCAGATTCCGCGCCGCTTGTCCGAGCTGCGGCCATTGGCACGCCTCCGACCGCTTGCTTTTGCAATGCACGCTTCATGGACATTCTCCTTCGAGGTTATGGCTGCTCATCCCGCACCTTGAACTTGTGACGATAAAACAGGACGATGCCGACGATCACCACCAACAGGACCGCCGGTATCACATAACCCTGGGACAGGCGGTTAAGGTAAGGATCGCACGACACCAGTGCCGTGAAAATGGCCAGGCACGCGGCACCGGCGCCCAGCGGCACGAGATAATTTTTTTCGATGACCGGACGCCAGCGGCATGACCGGTAATAAGTTACCGCGCCAGCCAGCAGAAACAACAGGATCAGATCAAGGCCGAAGCGGAATCCCCAGCGGTTTTCACACACGAAATTGCACACCTTGCTGCTCGCCGTGCCTGGCTCGATCTGGTAATAGTCCTGCAGGCAATCGGCGATCGACCGCGTAACATCGCAGTGCTGGACGCCGTCCTTGAGCGCAGCCGCACCCGGCTGGTTCATGCTGAGCGGCCAGAAACCGACGCCGCCGAAATTGTCGCGGTAATAGATGAGATCGTCTTCCAGCTGTTGCCAGTTGCTCCTGTCGAATTCCGTCACAGGTACGATTTGCCGCAATATGTTTGCCCTGTCCACGCCATGGAACGCCGCTTCGATGTCGGACCGCAATTTCTTTTTCGATTCGCTGGTCGGCTCTTCGGTCAACACCAGGAAATTCGGCAATCTGAACGCCGGCTTTGCATTGAACGAGAAATACTTCTTGTTCTTCGGCTTCGCCTCCATTTGGGTCATCTCGAGCAGCTTTGGATAAGAATAAATTCCATCGCTTTTATTCATTTCCGATTGCCGCATCAGGATATTGAGCGCGAAGCCGTTGGCATGCAGTTCGGCCTGCAGTTTTTTCAGGAAAACGCCGAATAGCGCTACCGATGCTTCGTCGCGCGGATAACCGTCGAAATACAAAGTCACGCCGTCGCCGCGCCCAGGCACCTCCTTTGTTCCGAGCGACAGATAGGGCAACAGCTTCGACGGCAGATCGGTCAGTTTTGCACTGAGCAAGCCGATGATGTTGGCTTCCAGTTGATCGAACGATTTCCTTTTTTCGGCATCACTGATGTTTTTCCATGCTTTCCAGTCGGTTTTGTGGATCACCCAATCCAGCTTTGTCCGGTGCTTGCGGGCTGTCCCGACGAAAGCCAGTTGCGCGCTATCGGAATTCCGGAAAATCTCCTTGAGCTCCCGGCCGTCATTGGCCATGCGCAAGACGCCTAGTTCATCAAAAGTCACACCGTAGTAGCCGATGCGCGAGATGGTGCTGAAGTTCACTCGTTGCGGTTCGCCGGCCATCCAAAATGGATAGAACTGGTACACCTCTCCCGACATCTGATCGTTCATGCAGCCGCAGGAATCACCGGTCCATTTGACTTGTTTGCTTGCGTCGAAGGAAGGCGACTTGCGGACCAGTTCCCCGATCGCCGGCCGATAGCGCCCGTAGAGTTCGGAAATTCGCGTATTCATTTCCGCCAATTGGGTTGCATCGCACTCCCCGCCCTTCCATAATTTTTCCAGTTGCGATGCCAGCGGCTCGCCGACCGCGTCCTTCAATGCCTGCATTTCCTCCGAAGTGATTTTCCGATCTTTTTGCCGGATCTGTTCGTAGTTGGTCATGCCGCCGGGACACGCGCCAATCCGCGCGCGCAATTTGGCGAGAACGGCCTTGTCGAACAATGAAAGCCGCGGATACTGCACGTCGGTCAAATCCGCCAGCATCTTCGACACGACGGCCGGAACCGCTACCGTTTTCTGGTCCGCGCCCAGCTTTTCCAGCACCGTATCGGTAAATGCATAGATCGTCACAGGCACGGTCTCCCGCATGATCAGCGGCGTGTACTGCGCGGATTTTTGTTCGGCCTGCTCGATCGCCTCGGTTACCGCTTGCTCGATTCCGGCCTGGTCCGCATAGACGTCGCCTTTGATCGTTTCGGCTGCGCTCAGCACTTCCTGCGGAAGAGCCGGACCATTCAGCAGTTTCTCCATCCCCTTGGCGGTCAATGTGTATCCGGTTCCGCGCGCCTGGCGTTCGATATTCGGAAGATAGGCGGATGGCTGCGCGGTGGCGTCCGCCAACGCGGCCAGCACCGCTTTTTCGAAATCCCGCTTGCTGGTGAACGTCTCGTCCTTGAGCGCTTCGAGGGCCGGCGCCACTGCCGCCTTTTCTCCGAGCGACTTGAAATCGTCCGCAGTAAGTCCATACCAGTAAACCGATAACGGCGCATTTTCGGTATCGACGCCGGAAAATGCCTGCCAGCGGGCATCGGCACGATAACGCCGGAGCAGCGGCGGCAGCAGCACCTCATCCACCGCCAGCCGGATCCGGTAATCCTCGGCTCTTTCCGGCATCGGCCGGGCGTCGATCCAGTGTCCGAATTCCGCGCTCAACAAGTCCTTTCTCCAATCCGGAAACTGCTGGATCATTTGCGCGAAATGCAGCATTGCATCGACCGATGCATCGGTCAGGTTGCCGACCGGGTCGATGCTGTAGTACAGCCAGAACCGGTTGATGTACGACAGCGTGATCGGACCGACCACGTCATCGGAAAGCGGCCGCGAGATTTCCGAGCGCGCCGCCATGTAGATCGGATCGTCGCGATAGATTTCGAGCAAAGCGTCCTGGATTTTTTTACGGCGCTTGCGGTTGTATTTCTTGAGCACGTCCAGCGACAGCAACCGTCCGGTCGCACCATCGGTTTGCTCAACGATGACCGCATCAGGCTGTTTGGCTGTCGATGGCGCGGCCTTGGATGAGGCCGTCGTCCCAACCTGGTTGACGCTTGGCGCTGCGTCCGCTGGTTTCACCGCTTTCCCGCCCGCAGCCGGCTCGGCTGGTTTGGCGGCAGACGGATCGACAGGTTTCGCGGTTACCGGTTCGATCGTTTTCGCTGTAACCTGATCGACGGCCTTGGCTGCAGCCGGTTCGGCGGCCTTGGCTGCAGCCGGTTCGGCGGGCTTGGCTGCAGCCGGTTCGGCGGCCTTGGCTACAGCCGGTTCGTCGGGTTTGGCTACAGCCGGTTCGGCGGGCTTGGCAATTACCGGTTCGGTCGCTTTGTCCGTAGCCGGAGCAATGGGCTTGGCGTCAGCCGGCTCGATCGGTTTGGCTGTCGTGGTAGCGGTCGGCGCCGACGCGACGGGCGTGCCGGCAACAGCGGCCGGTGCTTCGGTCGCCTTGACGGGCGGATTCGCATCCGCACCGATGGCCTGGTGCATCACGAGTAGCAGCGCGCCGATAACGGCGGCCCGAACCGGGTAGAGGCAGGATGATTTTTTCATAGTCGGTCTACAGCGTTCGTCCTTCTTTCAGGAATTCTTTCTTGATGGCCCGAAGCAGATCGTCGGCCGCAATTTTTTCGCGCTGCATGCGCGAAGCGCGGATCGCCGCGTAGCGCGCCACGTTGGCGAGCGCGCCGCCGGACAGAACATGGTTTTCCGCCAGTTCATCAAGATCGACTGATGCATCCAGCCTGCTTTGATCCGGAAACAAGTGCTGCCACAACCGCCGGCGCTGCAATGCATCGGGAATCGGAAAATAGATCGAGGTCTGGAAGCGCCTCGCAAACGCTTCATCGATATTGGTCTTGAGATTGGTGGCCAGGATCACGACGCCGGGAAAATCCTCGACCCGCTGCAGAAGATAGGAGATTTCCTGGTTGGCATGACGGTCGTTGGATGTGCTGCCCTCGGTGCGTTTGCCGAACAGCGCATCGGCTTCATCGAAGAACAGGATCCAGTTCTTGTTCTGTGCCTGGTCGAATACGTTGGCCAGATTTTTTTCGGTCTCGCCGATGTATTTCGACACCACCATCGACAGGTCGATTCGATAAACGTCGACCTCGGCCGCCTTGCCCAGCAGGGTCGCGGTCAGCGTCTTTCCGGTGCCTGGCGGTCCGTAAAACAAGGTGCGGAAGCCGGGCTTGACGGCTTTGTCCAGGCCCCAATGGCGCATCAATTCCTGCCCCTGTTTCAGCCATGCCTTGACGTTCTCGATCTCGTCCATCACTTCCGGCGTCACCACCAGGTCGGACCACGCCAGCGGCGTCGTGATCAACTTCGCCGGGAAGCCGGCGCCATAGTCGGGCTTGTGGTGCTGGCCGGTGGTAAACCGATTCAGGTAATCGGTTTCCATGATCAGCGCCGAGCCGAAGAACGGTTCGCCCCCGGTCTGGGTTTCAACCCTGATGATGCCGCGCCGCGCGAAGAAGTGACCGGGTTCGAACAAGCGCGCCACTTCGAAACGCCGATTCAAATCGTCACCGGCAATCACAAAGGCGGCGGTTTCGCAGGTCGGCAGCATGCCGCCGTGCGACTTGCCTTTCCATCCGCCGAACTCGGTAAATCCGCGTTCGATGTTCTTGTTGCTGGTAAAAAAAAGATCGAGCGCCTGCGGCCGTATATGCGGAATCAGCGTCAGGATCAGCACGATCCGCTCATCGAATCCCATGCCGCACTCTTGCACGGTGCGGGCAAACACCGATGGGTCGCCATTCAAGTCCGGCGGCGCATGGCTGCGGATGTCCTGCTGCGCGCCGCCTTGCGCGAAATAGGCATTGAAGCGCGTCGACAGCACCTCGCCGAACCATGCGACTTCGCGTTCCAGGCTGCGCGCGTTCGCCGTCAGATCATTCGTGACTGCCCCGTCCGGCATCGACATATTGTTAGCGCCAAGTGACATGCACTGCCCTTTCCATCCATGGATGCTTGATAATCGAAAAAGACCACGGCAGACGATCGAGCAGCATGTCGAATGCGCCGGCTTGCACCGTCAAATACCATGCATCGTCCTTCATGTGCAGTGATCCGGGGCGTTGCAGGAACGATTCCCGCAAGCCGTCGATCGACGTGTTGCCGATGACCTTCCAGTGTTCGATCATGGCTTTGATCAGCGCTTCCACGACGTCCTTTTCATGCGCTTCGATCTCGATTTCGCGCACGATCGGCTGGCTGGCCTTTACCCCGCACAGGATCTTGTTCAAACCCAGTTGATATTCGGGGCAGTCCGATTGGCCGCTTGTCATGAATTGCAGCAGATGAACCGCGCGTTCCGCCGCCTCGCCGTTCTTGAAGCGGCCGCCTTCAGTCAGGTTCAGCATCGCGAACAAGCGCGGCATATAGGGCGCCGCCAGTACCTGACCCGCGTTGCCGACGTAGATTTGCTCCGCTTCGTCGATGACGGTCTCCGGCATCAGGTAAGGTGCAGCCGCATTCAGAAGTTCCGGTAACTCATCCGGCGCCAGAGGTTCGATCCCGAGGCGGCGCCGCATCAAATCGCGCATGTCGGAAGTCGGCGCAATACCGGTGCGGCTGGTCAAATAATCCGCCAGCGCATGCGAAAAACGTGACGGCTCGAAACGCCGTCGTTGCTCGAATAGCCATGCAAACAGGAATTGCCATTTCAATTCGTCGATACGCTCGCCGCTCACACCGGGATGGCATTGCGCAAAAATATCGGCGATATCCCATGCATGGCGCTGCGTCGCTCTTTCGTCCGCACCGGCGAGCAAAGTCACGAGCTTGCGCAATAGCGTTCGCGGCAATTGGTCGACAGAAGAAGCTGTTCCGGCTTCGTGCAACATCGGCGACAAGGCCGCGCGTACCGCCGGCGGATGTGCCGCAAGCGCTTGCGCCAGCCAGAAGCCGTGGCGCGCCGGTGCGGCGAACGACTGCGGTCCGGCACTCTGTCCGACTTGCAATGCGCGCTCCGGCGCAGGTCCTGCGGCTGCTTGCACCGTCTCCGGCCGCACGGACTCATTCGTCGGCTCGACGCACAGTTCGTCGATGGCATCAAGATCGATTACCCGGTCATGCACAAGGTCCGCAAGCACATGCAAAAGATAACGCGTCTGATTGCGGCTGCGTGCGACATGGGACGCAATCGCCTGCAGCAGCGTGCTGCGGTCGGCGCCGCCGGCTGCGGCCGCCACGAACGAGTTGATCAGCCAATGCAGGATAACTGCGTCACCGTTCATGCCCGGCAATTCCAAGGCTGGTCCGGCAGGCGGCAAGCTTTGCAGCAAGGATTTGAGTGCCGCATGATCCTCATGCGCCACCGCATTCGCAATCGCCTTTTTCATCTCGTGCAGTCCGTCCGCCGACTTCACGCTTGCATCGGTACTGCGATTCGTTGCCGCGACGGATACAGATGCAGATGGCTCAGGCAATGCAAGCCGTTCCGACAGCGCGCGCGCAACGGCATCGGAAGATTCGTCCGCAGCGCTCGCCTGCGCGGATATCGCATCCAGCCAGGCAGAAGCCATTGTGCGGCGTTGCGCAGCGGCCTGGCCCGCCATCCGGTCGAGCAACACATTGGTGTAGTGGCCGGCATCGAACGCGGCCGTCTTCATTCTCAACAAATGCATGAAGCTTGCGACCCACAGTTGCTGCACTGAATCACTATGTGCATCCGGCCCAGCCGCAGCATGCACTGCCTTCAACCACGCTGGCCGGACCATCAGCGGCCGCAGCGCCGATGCTGCTTCCGGCGCAAGCAATGCCGTCAATTCATCGAGCAACGATGCCGGGAAAGTCTCCGCAATACGCTGCCACACATCGATCTGAGCGCCGATCTGATGCAATGCCTGGCGTAATGCCGGCGCATGCGTTCTCAGCAATCTTTCCCAATCCGGATACAGGCTCGCCGCATTTGCACTCGACAGCGCCTGTAGCACACGTTTGCGGATACTCGTCGCGTCATCAGAATGAATCTGGCCGGCTTCGAAGCGGCTCGTGTCGAACGCCGATAAAATTGCAGCTCCGGATCGGCCGGACTGATCGGCTGGATTGACGGCTGTCTCATGTGCCGCGGACGTATCGCGATCTTCGCCGGACGCATTGCACTGCGCCACAATCTCGTCCAGATCGAGTAGCGCGCCGTGCACCAATTGTTCCAGCACCAGCGCGAAGTAGCGTTGCTGGTCGCGCGCGCGCGGCGCCTGCAACGCGATCGATTGCAGCATCGACGTATGCCGGCCTGCGATGCCGGCGCTTTCCAGTGCCGCCACCGCATTGATCAGGCGCTGGAGTTGCTCGACCGTCAATCGGTTCGCGGCCGCGCTGCGTTCACCTGCCCGCACCTGCACCAGCCATTGCTTCAACCAAGCCGCTTGCTGTTGCGGCGGCAGGTCGAGCGCCGCCGCAACGTCACTGTCGCTCTGGTCAACGGCGGCACCGGTGGCCGAAACCGGGCCGGATGGCCGGTATGAATCGTGGTCCTGTGCCTCCGGCGATGTCTCTGCGCCGCTGGTTGAAACGACCGCCTGAACCGGTGTCTTGTCCGCAAATACCGAAAGTGCGTTCACGAGCGCAGCCAGGCGCATGCCGGCTGCTGGATCCGCAAGCAATTCTTGCTTCCACTCAAGCGCAAGCCGGCGATAGCGTACCTGATCCGAGCCGGCCATCGCGCTCAACAGCGCCATGACGTAATCACGAGCGTTGAATTGCGGCCGTTGCAAATCGAGCAGATGCATGAAGCTGGCGCTCCATAATTGTTGCTCCCATTGCTGCAAGTCGCCGTGCCTCGCAGCACCGCCAGCCGATTCGAAGAATGCGTCGCGCGTTATCAGCGACCGCAGTGCCGATGCCGCTTCCGGTGCAAGCAATGCCGTCATCTCGTCAAGCAACGATGCCGGAAATGTTGCTGCAACTTTCCGCCATACGCCGATCCGAGCGCCGATTTGATGCAATGCCTGGCGCAACACCGGCGCATGCGTGCGCAGCAATCTTTCCCATTCCGGGTACAGGCTCGCCGCATTTGCACTCGACAATGCCTGCGCCACACGTTCGCGGATCTCGTCTGCAGCATGTGCCGGTTCGATTTTCAAACGGCTCGAATCGGTTGGCGGCAAAGCTGCCATACCTGTTCGACCGAGCGCTGGCTCGTCTTTCGGCTCAACCGGTGCCGGCAGCGGATCCAGAGTTGCCCGCGCATCGATCGCATCGAAATCGATGTCGCGCTCGTGCGCCAAATCTTCCAGTACGTAGCGCAGGTAGCGCTCGGCATCGATACTGCATTGAGCATGAGTAACGATGGCGCGCAACAGCATGCTGCGGTCGGTTCGGCCTGCGCCGGCATGCTCGTTCGCCAATGCGGCGATCAATTGATACAGGTCATCCGCATTGCCGGACAAACCGGTCGCTTGCGCGGTATGCCGTGAACGCACCTTTGTCCGATACAACGCCAGCAATGCCGTATCGCCTTTGGTCAATGCCTCGATGATTGCGATGCGCAGTGTCCCGACACGATCGGCCGGTCCTGCGTTCACCGTGGCGGCTATGCCCGGCGGTGTATCGGCTGTGCTGCCGGTCCTTTCTTGCATCGTGGACATAGCGCGATGTTCACCGGACGTATTGCACTGCGCCACAATCTTGTCCAGATCGAGCAGCACACCGCGCACCAATTGTTCCAGCACCAGCGCGAAGTAGCGTTGCTGGTCACGCGCGCGCGGCGCCTGCAACGCGATCGATTGCAGCATCGGCGCATGCCGGCCTGCGATGCCGGCGCTTTCCAGTGCCGCCACCGCATTGATCAGGCGCTGGAGCCGGTCCACCGTCCATCGATGCGCGTTCACTCGGCGCTCACCTGCCCGTACCTGCACCAACCATTGCTTCAACCAGGCCGCTTGCTGTTGCGACGGCAAGTCGAGCGCCGCCGCCACGTCGCTGTCGCTCTGTTCAATGGCGGCACCGGTGGCCGGAACCGGGCCGGGTGGCCGGTATGAATCGTCGCCTGGCACAGCAACCGGTATCACGGTGCGGCTGGTTGCTGGAACCGTCGACAAGTTGCCATTGGCTGCGGCATGGTCGTCGCGTGCCGCTGCTTGCGCGATCGCCATGCGCGCCTCGTGCAGCCTGTCCGCCGGCATCACGCTTGCATTGATACTGCGATCCGCTGCCGCAGCTGAAGTATCCGGGTCCTGCAATGCCGCGATCTCGTCAAGCAACGATGCGGGAAATACCGCTGCAATGCGCCTCCACGCATCGGCATTCGCGCCGATCCGGGACAAGGCTTCGCGCCACAGCGCCGGGCGGGTAGAAAGCAGATGCCGCCATTGCGCAGACAACCCTGCATCGGCCTGCAATAGCGCTTGGGTCAGCTTGTGCACTGTAGCCTCATCCTCCGCAAGAGCAAGCATCTCGGGACGCGGAGTAACGACAGCTTCTTCAGCTGCAACGACAGGAGCCGTCGTCGCACCAAGGGCAAGCCGGTTCAATAGTTGCGCGGCTAATCCGGCAACGGGCGTTTCTGCCGCCGGCCTCAATTGCGCTGCGGCAGAACGCAGGCTGGGCGGAATTGGCGTTTGCATACTCGATGCAAACGCGGCAAGTTCCGGCACGGCTGTACCGTCACGCAATGCCAGCTCCAGCACGTGTTGCCACAGCACGCGCAGCATGTTCCGATGAGCCGCGCCATCGCCTTCGGATCGGACAAGCATTTGCTCAAAGCGCTCGATCAACTGCAACAGTTGATCCGCGTCGGATACGGGCACCAGGGTTCGCAGCAATGCATGCAACTGCCGCTGCGGAAACTGTTGCGCCAGCCGCCTGGCGAATACCGGCCGCATCGGTGCATGCCGCAGAAGGGACAACAACTCGGACGTGGCGCCTTCAAGCAGCCGGTCCAGTGCCGCTTCATGCGGCGCAAGTGCATCCGGTGCGACGCGCGAGACGATACCGCCGTCCCGTAAATAGCGTTTCAGAAAATCGGCGTCTGCCGTCGCACGCGGTATTGTCCGCAGACCGGTGCCGGCCGCGGATTGCGGCGAACCGCGCAACAGGTCGGCGAGCGCGCTCCGGACCCGGTCCTGCAAGCGCAGCGGCAATTCGGAATCCAGCTCTTCCTCCGGGATGTCCCCCAAGTCGATTTCCAGCGTATCGATTTGCCAAACACCCCCACCGTCCGCATGCTGTGAAAGAACCTGGTCAAGCGCCGGCAATAATTTGTCGATCACCAACCCGCGCAGCAGGTCTTCGTCAACCGGCACATCGGCGCCCGTATCGCGCTGGAACGACAGATCGACGATGAGTTCATCTATGCGGTGTGGTGTGTTCATCTCGTCACACCCAATGGGTTTTTACGGCGCTCTTGCGATGCCGCTGCAGGAACTTGACCAGCCGAGCGGAGGCATGGTCAAGTTCGGTAATCGATCGCTCGCCGCCGATCGGCTTGCGCAGCACGTCCAGCCAGTGGCGGAAGCGTCCCTCGAAGTCCTGCATCGGCACAAAATCGAGCCAATGAAATTCCGGATAGACGTGTGCCGGCAAGTTGTGGCACACGGTTTCCTGCGCCAGCTTGCGGAACTCCCGATCGCCGAAGCGGGCAGTCCACGAAGGAAATATGACGCTGACGCGGAATGCATAAAAATCGTGCGATGTCTTTGCCTCAGCATGTTCGGCACTGTCTGGCCGGCGCGGCCGCAGCAGCACATGCTCGACCACATGGAATCCCTCGCACGCCATGTTCAGCGCGCGGATCGACTCTCGCAACTCCTGCACCTGGCGCGCCGCATCTTCATATCGCGCGTGTGTTCCGAGCGCCAGCTTCTGCTGGCGCGACGGCGCTTGAAAGTAGACCGCCGCTTCGGTTCCCTGGCGCTCGATCACATAGCTGTCGGCACCGAAACCTTTTCGGAACAGCGACTCGGGCATGGTATGCAGCTCGGGCTGCCGCGAGGCAGCGACTTCGGCTGTCAACCGCGCATGCAGCCTGCTCAGCGTGGCATCGTTCGCATTGGCGTCCGGCACCAGCTTGAGTCCGCGTTTGAGCAGTACGTCGCATAGCGAGCGGCATCCGTGTTGCTCATGCAAACCCAGAAGCACGCTGATTTTTCGCTGCGCACCGGAGACGTTATCGGTATCCCAGGCCGGTTCGGCATAATGGAACGCAGCCACACGCTGCTGGTTCAGGGGCGCGATTCGCACCAGGAAGGCCAACTTGTTTTCAAGCAGCCATCCGTGCGAATGACGATGATGGTAATAGTTGAATTTGCGCAGGGTTTGCTGAGTGAATTCCTCTCCGTACATGGCCAGCAGCGTATCCAGAACCCGGCTGCGCCGGTCCTCGAATGGGTCGAACTGAGCGCGGATATCGTCCAGTGCCGTTTCCATGCCGGGAACGTAGAGCGGCTCGATGTTGGGCAACATCTGGTTGGTGATCCGTTGCGAAAAATACGATTGCTTCAGATCCGCATCGACCGAAAGCAGTTGCGGAATTTCTTGAACATTTTTCAGGTAATTCGCCATCAACTGTTCAAATACATACAGGTAAGCTTTCAGCTGCTTTGCGCGCGCAAGCTCGTGCGGTGCGGCTGTGGCCGGCATGCCGTATTGATTGATGCCATAGATTGCCGGGAAATGATGCTGGATCGAATGATATTCCGCCAACTGGCGAGGGATGCCGCGCGGCGCGACGACCACCTGCTCCATCGATTGCGAACGGTGACGGCCGGCATTCGATTCGAACTGCAGCTTCTTGAGCTCGATGCGTGCGTCATCGACCAGCGCGGCGGCCTTTTCCGCCTGCAATTGGGCGCCTGAATCATCCGATCCGCGTTGCGCTTTCGCGGTGTGGGTGAAATGCAGACTCAAAAATTCCTTCTGTTGTTCCGTCTCGGGGAACTGGAGACGCGGAACCATTTTCCCATCCTGCGCCTTGGTGCCGGCGGGGTTGCCCTGCGCATCGCAGATCCCCAGGCGATGCACCTGCCGCACACCGTCGATCCCACGTATCAGGCCGATCAGCCGCACCACCGGAATCGCCTCACGCGCATCTGCACCTACCGCGCCGGCGATAAACCCGTGCTCCGTAATCGGGCCGGTGAACAGTTGCTCCAGACTCGCACCCTGCGCGATCACGTCCTCGTAACGTTCCACCTGGAATCCGGAAATCACCTGATGCGCGCACTGGAAAAATATGTCGGCATAAATTGCGGCCGGATCGCGCATGCTGTGAATTTCAATGTCGCCGGTCAGAAAGAAAGGCACGGTGCCGACGATCCGGATTTCATCGATGTCCTGGCAAATGCTCCTGTGTTGCGCAAACAAGTCCGACACCTGCTGCTTGATGCGCGTTTCAAGGCTCGTCCGTCCCACGCTCGATCCCTCTGCCGTGAAAGGATCTCCCAGTTTGAGAAACACCGTGATCAATCCGCCGCACGACGTTTTCCCTGAAGGTGTCACGACATCTTCGATCCACACGTCTTCAATCTCGGGAATCCGGTCATACAGCACTTTGCGGAAATCGTCTTCCGTGACCGCTTCGCTCGGGAAAATTTCATTCGGCAGATACAGCGCATGGCGCGCCATGTCGATCTGCCCGCCGCTTCCGGCCAGATAATCCTCCGGTTCGAAATCCGAGCGATACGCCAGCTCCGTCAATGCATAGCAAAGCTGTTCGAGCGTGGTGACGCCGGGATCGTGTGCGTTGTAATCGGTCCAGATCGTCCCGCATAGATCCTGCAGCAAGGCGATACCCGCCCGCTTGAGCGCATCGAAATCGAGCCCGTCCTGATCGGGCTTGATCTTGCTGATGAAAAGCGGCGACGTCATGCGCCCTTTGCCGTTTTCAGGTGCAATTGCGACTGCAGGCTTTCCAGCAGCGAATGCACGCGATTGAACGGCAGGTTGCCCAGTGCCGCAGCAATCAGCTTCATGTCAGCCGCACTCATCATGTACTCCACCGGATCGTCCGGCCCCGCACCGTGCGCAAGCGATGCATTGGCCTGCTGGTTAAGCCGGCCGATCAGGTCGTAGACCTGCTTGAAAGGGCACTCGGCCAACGCCTCGATGACCAGGCCGCCTTCGTCGTTGCGCAGCGTAATGGCGAACTGCGGTTTTTCGGTGAATGAGTTCATGCCGGCTCGCCTATTTCGTCTTGACCTGGCATTGCTTCATCGACGGATCGAACCACAGCTGCGTCAGATAGAAGCAAATCGAAGTCGGCGCACCGCCGGAAGGCGTCTTGCCCCGGCCACATTCGTCATAAGCGCAGCCGACACGGATCTGCAGGCGATAGCCATCCTGCAGGCGATCCGTTTCCCTGCGCCAGCGCAACTCGATGCGGCTGCACTTGCTGCCGTAGCGCGACTGGTGATACGTGATTTCGCCTTTTTCGCTGAAGGCATTGAGCGCAAATGCATGCATGACTGCATATTTCCCGGAATCCTTTTTTCCTGCGCCCGCCATCACCTCAAATGCCTGGCAGCCGAACAGTACCGGTGTGATGCTATGCCATTCGCCGTCGGCAAGTACGCTTGTGCCGGCCCTGCCGATGCGTCCGTCGGCGACGACTCGTCCTTTCAGGTCCAGTTCGAAAACGCCCTGCCGCTGCCGGTCGTCATTGGTGGACGGCTCAAGCGCAAATCCGGCATGCGCCGCGTCACCGTTGCGGCTGTGCAATGACAACGCCGCCGGAAAATCCGCATTGCCGAACAGCAGATTGTCGCCCGGCTGGTCCATCCTGATCGACCAGATCGGGCTCTTCATATCGATATTGTGATAAAAGCTGAGCAGTCTTCCCTGGTTGAATTGACCGACCTTCAAGCCGTCCGGCGGCGTCTTGTCGAACTGCTGGTCGACGATGTTCAACATGGATTCGATCAGGTCGCTGAATGCTTCTGACGAGGGCATGGCACCCTGGCCGAATTTCAGCTTGAGCGAATCTCTACTGCGTCTGGCCATTCTTGTCCCCTGGTGAAATGATGAATGTCGATCCGATATCCAACGTCTTCAGTCCGACTCTTTCAGGCGGAATCGATGTCGAGGCAAGCGTAATTTCGATTGCGTGCATGCGTATCGGCACTGCAATGCTCCACGGACACCGCGGTGTGATCTGTACACCCGAAGCGGCGTCCTGCTGTGCCGCCGTGTCAGCCAATGAAAAAGTGTCCTCTCCGGTCGGTGCGATGCGCAGCATCGAGAACCCGGTCACGCTGTCGACGTAGTCCTGTCCCAGAATGAAGGACTCGACATCGTGCTGGCGTATGCTCCAGCCGAAATGCACGCCGTATCCATTACTGCTCCAGGGCGACAGAAAATCGGAGATGTCGTCGTTCAATCGATTGATGTAATAGCCGCCGCTCAATCCATTTTTCAAACGCACGGTACAGCGGATCTGGATCTGTTCATAGACCGGATTTTCGACGGAGATCGTCACCGAAGGCGGCGCCAACTGGGTAATGAAGTCGCTGACCTCATGCACCAGATTGCCGTTCAGCATGGGCGTGCGGTTCCGGTCGCCGCTCGGCAAGTGCGGCAACGCGACGATCAGCACATGTCCCGGCCGCACGCAGTGTTCCGGGCCACGATCGGTCGCCATGTTGGCGAAACATTTCACCTTGTAGATGTCCGGAAACTGCTGCAGGATCAGCGACTCGTAATCGGCAGCCGTCACCGCGCGCTGCTTGTGGCGCAGCCGCTCGGCCACCCGGATGCGCAATTGCGGCCGGCTTTCGGCACAACGGCCGCCGATTGAATCGATCACTTGGGTAATCTTGCCCAGACCCGGAATGATCCTGCGGGTGCGCTTGATGGTCGCCGCCGGCAAAATGATCGCCGGTTCATCCTGCTTGTCGGCCGCCTGCTGCCGGGTGACCCGCAGCGCCTGCGTGTAGACGGAATAGACGCTGCAGAATTTTTCCAGGCTTCCTGATGCGCTGACCCGTAGCCAGAACAGGCCGGACGGCATGACGGTATTGCGGTCGGTGATGTCGGACGGGATATTCAGCGCCACCACGCCCGACACCATGAAGCCATGCGTGGTATCCGATACGATGTTTTGCGGATAGAAAGCTTTCCATTGATTGTCGCTCAGGTAGTACCAGCGCACCTGTCCCGCGGTACGCCGGTCCAGCGGCAAGGAATCCTCGCGCAGGTGAAAAAACAGCGTCACTATCGTCTTCAATGTGGCGGCGCTGAGGCCGATGTGCAGGTTGCCGGCATCCGGATAGGCGGGTATCAGCATTGCAGCAGGCTCGCTGGCCGAGCCGATCGCCTCCCATCCCAGCGGATGCAGATGAAACAGGATGTTGTCCCAACCGTCGCGCAAACGCGAGCGCGGCTGATCCAGGCTGATCGTGGCCGATGCCGTGTAGTCGACGGATATCGAATCTATCAACGGCGTGTAAGGCACATCCGGCGTGTCCTTATGTAGCGACCAGTCTTTTTGCTTGAAGTTGCGCTTGAGCGAGTCGGCCAGCGCGAATGGATATTCCCTGTGGCCGAACGCGAACTTCGGCCCGGCCAGCGTGAACTTGAAGAATCCGCTTCTCGATGCCGGGCTGTACGCAAGGGGTTGCGTCGACGGCGTGGTCGGGTTCGGCTTGAAGCGGTGAATCACGCCATCGCAGGACAGTCTTGCATTCCGGTCGACGCGCTTGCTTGCGCTTTGCGCATAACCGGCATGGAACAGGCGCACCGCGGGCTGCGCCTTTTCTTCCGCGGGCACCCACACGCCATCGGTCAGCAAGGAGACCGTCGCCACGTAGTCTTCGGTCTCGACGGTGCTGCGGTAACCGCGATAGTAAGATCGGAATCCGCCACCGTCGGTGGGCAATCCGCCCCATTCGATCTGCACGTTAAAGCTGTGCAAGCGTTTGACTGCGGCCTCGCTGCTGCCGACAATCAGGAATGCACCGACCTCGGGAATCGGCCCGAAGGGGTTGAACGGTGTGGAGGCGCTCAGCTGCCCGATATTGTTATGCAATATCAATTGCCTGCAGCCGGAGACATCGACCTTAATGCGGGCTCCCGCCAGCGGCAATTCGCGCAGCAAGCCGTATGGATACAGATAGCCGTTCGGGTTGAATACGAAGCGCACCACCGGCACGTCGGCACCGTAGTTATCACCATGTATTTTCGATGAATACGGTACTACCGCAGGCACATCCAGGGGCAACTCGAACGCGATCTGCAGCCAGCTTCCATTCTCCCCGTTGGGGGCTTGGCCGTGCGATGGCACGTACTCCGAAACCTCGTACCAGCCGGCAGCCGTCGTCACCGCAATCCGGAACATGTTCTGGAAAGCCTTGAAGAAGACATCGCTCAAATGCATGTCTTCGGACTCTTGCTGCGCCACGCCGCTCTTTACGTCCTCTGCCCGCATCACCAGCGCCAAAGCCGATATCCGCTTTTCCAGATCGGCGGTTTCAAACTGCAGCATGATTTCCACACTGCGTTGCCCTTCGCGTAACAGCAGCACATTGCTTGCCAACGCAAAGCCGAGTCGCGCATCGGAAAAATACTGCATCTCCGCGATACCCCTTGGCGCACCGAGCAAGGGACGGGAACGCAGTTTTTCGCGGTCTGTGATGACCTGTTTGACGGGCACCGGAATCTGGTCGCACCAGGCATGGGTCGGCCAGGTTTTTTTGCGGCCATCCTGATTTGCATCGTCATCGGCCAGCCGCCTTTCCGGCGATATGTACCGGTCACGATTGAAGAACAACGTGTGCAGCGCCTTGACCTGCGCATCGTTGACGATCAATTCGCCGTCCGCCGCGTACAGGATGTCGCGATTGGCCGCGTCCAGCCCGGCCAGGAATTCGGTCCCGGCGGCAAGCCGCACTTCCTGGCCCGGCGCCGCGGCTTCGATCACCAGATAGGTATGATCCGGGACCGCGCCGAGCGGCTTGATGCGCAACACCTTGTCATAGTAAAAATCCAGATGGCGCTGGGTAAAGCGATTGAGCTTTTTCTTGAGCGTGTCGAAAAGCCGGATGAACGCGATCAGCAATCCAACCGCCGGGTCGTGCGTCTGGCTCTTCATCGAGTCGGGCAACTGCAGATGCGCCTCCTTCTGCACCATTTCTACCGCCTTTACAAAGGCATAGAAATTCGACTTGATGCTCGCTTTGGTCACGCGCGTGCGTGTCGTCGTGTTCCGACTGCGTGCCGCGCTCCAGACCGGATCCAGCGACAATCCGGCGCCGGGCGCCAGCAGAAATGCGGCAAAGCCCGAAGTATCCTCACAGAGCCGCTCGATCACGCTAATCAGCAGCAAGCGCAGTTTCTGGCCGGTGGCGCCATTGGTGGTTGCCAGTGCGACCAGCCAGCTATCGAGCAGCCGGGCCAGACCGGTCATCGGCAAGTCCACGATGCGCCATCCGGGCGCCGCCACACCGATCTTGTACTCGGCGGTGGTGTTCCACCACTGTTCGAACAGCGCTTCCGATACCGACAGCCTGGTCGACAGAATCTGCGCAATCACAATGGTTTCATCGGCCGAGAAATACGGCATCCAGTCACCGTCCGCCTGGTTATCCAGCTGGTAGAACCTGACCAGCCGCGCGCATTCGGTCGCCATCGCGAGCAGATCGGCGAACGGCATCTCGTCGAGATTGAAATAGCCGTCCTGCAATGCGGGCAGCATCCGCTTATCCTGGCTCTTGCCGTCGCGCACGATCAAGGTATTCATTGCGCGGCCCGCGGCTTCCCGCCGGGCGAGCACATGGGGCGCGGCACCGGGCAGTTATCGTGCAACATTGGTTCCTTCCAGAAAATAGAATGGATACACCATGTTGCTGCGGGTATTGGTGGCGCGCACCGTGTAATCGATCATGATATCGAGGCGCCCGTTGAGAATTTCGCGGTCGGTAACCTGAATCGCATTGAGCGTAATTCTCGGTTCGAAAAACAGGATCGCGCGTTCGATCTGGTTCTTGATTTCGGTCACCACGCCGTTGCTGAGTGCATCGAACACGTGGGACTTGATACCGCAGCCATAGGACGGTTGCATGATGCGCTCGCCCGGCGTGGTCGATAAAAGGATATACAGGCTTTCGCGAATATCGTCTTCCGCGGTGACCATGGCCACGCGTCCGCCGGCAACCAGCGCATTGCCCTGTTTGCTGAAGGACGGTGGAAAAGCCCAACCGCTGCCAAGAAAGGATTTGTCGGAAGTCATTAAATTTCCAAAGGACGGCGTCAGCCGCCGATCATGACAGTCGGACAGCCGGCCACGATACTGCCGCCATGCGCGCAAGTGTCGCCCATCCGTGCCGCCGGTTTCTTGCCGATCATCACCGTCATCGATCCCATTGCAATCGCATCTGGCGGGCCGACGCAGACGCACTGATCGGTAACCACGGCAGCCGGGAGCTTGCCGATCAAGACGGTCGGCACGCCGGGACCGACGATCGGTCCTCCGACGTGCGGAATCGGCGACGGAACCGCAGGCGTCTGCATCGGGCAGGTGTGCATGTCAGTCAGTCTTGCGGCAAGCGGCATATCTGTCCTCTTTTCCTTTATAGCGGGCACGGCTGTGGTTGCAAAACACCCAGCCAAAAATTCAGTAGATGCTTGACGCTCTTAATTAATCATCACCATCGCACCCTTGACCGTCACCTGCCCTGACGCCGACAACTCTGCGCTGGCCGAACCTTTGGCGACCAAACTTACCTTTGCATTGCTGTTGATGTTGAGACCTTCACTCTTGATATCCATCTGTGCAGTGCTTTCGATATTGCCGGTTGCGGCCAGCGTGATGTTGCCCTTGGCTTTCAACTCGATGTCGAACGGGCTGTCGAGCAAGATGCCGCTGGTGGTCATCTCGATCTTGTTGCCGTTCTGGTCCTGCATGCAGATCGACTTGGCGTCATCGCTCATGACGATCGTGTTTTTCGCGGGCGTGACCACGGTGATTACTTTCTTCTCATCGTCGAATTCGATCTTGAGCAAGCCCTTGGTCACGATCGCCTTGGTGTAATTCTCGGCGGTCAGCGCATACGGCGGCGCGCGCATGCTGCTGTACAGGCTGCCCAGCACTACCGGATGCGACGGATCGTTATTGAAATAGCCGACCACCACTTCATCGCCGATCTCAGGAATGAAAAAAGCCCCGATGCTTTCCGACGCGTAAAATCCGGCCAGCCTGGCCCACACGCCTTCGGTCTCCGCCTGCAATACCGGGATCGCGACCTGGATCTTGCTCTGACCGTCCGGGTCTTCATCGAGTTTCATCACCACGCCGATTTGCAATCCGGTCACACCCGGCGTCAGTCCAGATGCCGATTCCGACATCGATCCGTTGCGATCGGAAAACCATTCCGGCGCCATGCCGAACTCGACTTTCGTGATCCAGTTGCCGGCAATAATATGGTGCTCGACGGTGCTGACAAATACGTTGCCGCTAAAGCGTGCGCCGACCCCCTTGAGTTCAATCAGGCTGCCCGGTAGCGCAAGCGCGCTGCCTTGGAAACTCATGCTGCCGCGGACACGCGCCAATCCAGCCTTGATCTGGCGCGAATCGGTCCATGCCTTGAGCGCGGTATTTTCGAGCGGCACCGCAGTCTGCAAGCGCAGCGACGCGAGCCCGATGACTTGCGCCAGTGTGGCTGCTTCCAGATTGCCCTGCGCATTGAGGGTTGCCGGACCGGACTGCTGCTCCACCACGGCCTGGGTCGCCGGATCCCAGACCGTGCCGCTCACCTGAGTCAATTGGGAGCGTGCATCGATCTCGGCCTGGAACGACATCAGATCGATGCCATAGGTAACGCTCAGCACCGGACTGCCGCTCGTCGCCGGCGCCTTGACCGTAACCGAATCGTCGCCCGCAATCACCAGCAAACCATTGGCCTCGGCGCGCGACAGGATGAAATCCCAGTCGGTGCAGTAGTACTGCACCAGTTCCTTGTATTTCGTGCCGGTGGCGTCAACATCGGCTGACAAGTCCGAGCACGCCCCGATCAGGGCCGTGATCACATCGCTGTCGGCTGAATCGAGATGATTGACATTCTTGCGCCCCACGGTCATCGCGACCGCCGCATGCCGGCATTCGATGCACAGACGCGCCTCGTTGTCGCCGGTGATCTTGATGCCGTGTTTGACCACCACGCCGGAAAAAATCGACGCCTCGTCCGAGCCGTAACCGGCATTGATCTGGATCTTTGCACCGGGCACGAACGTAGCCCCGTCACTGGCCGGAAAATCGCCGTCGGGCATGTCGCCGTCCATCAGGACGATCTTCGCCACCGGAATCTTGTTGACGGTTTTGGACACCTCAACCGATATGATCTGGATCGTATCCGGTATGGGCGCTTCATCGCTGAGAATGCTCAGCTTGATGACGCCGCTGCTGTCGGTACTTGGAGAAACTGCCATCGCTTCAGCTCAACGGAGGAAACCGAAGCTTGAGCCCCGGTTTCAAATCACGAAAATTGGTCAGGTTGTTGACCCGCGCCACTTCCAGGTAGTACGAAGAATTCTTGTAAATCCGATTGCATAAGAGCGGCAGCGAATCGCCTGCTTTGACTTCGACGATATGGCTCAGATCAGGTGAACTTCGATTGGAGCGCAGCGTGATTTCTTCCGTGCTCATCCAGCCCACGACGCCGAGTTGCACTTTCGCGCGCAGCGGTTCGCCGCTCGGTTTGAACAGCGTATAGTCGATCGCGATCGATTCCACCCGTCCGAAAAAAATCAGGCTGCCCCACAGGAACCGCACATAGTTCGGCTCATGCTTTTCGCCCTGGTAGGCATAAATCACCGACATCAGGCGTTCGACCAGTGTGGTCACATCTTCCATGCCCAGCAGCGCAACCACGCCGGTGCCGTCGAGCACCAGTTCCGGCAGCGTCAGCTTTTCGGGACAGATCGCGTTGAACTTCGGCTCCGCGCCGGCCTGCCCCAGCGTTTTTTTCTTGTTGTAGGAAATCGAAAACTGATGCTTGTATCCGGATGGATTGATCAATGCCTCGAAATACGGCAAGCTGGTATCGACGGTGATTTTCCCCGCATCGACCTGGCAAGGGGATATCTTCAGCTTTTCCTTCAAGCCTGTGCTGAAACCCGCCATCTAGCGCTCCTGCAATTCACTGAGCACGTCGAGGATCAAGCTTTTGCATTCCGCCAGGATTTCTTCCTTCATCGACTGCGTCTGCTCCGATGCATCGCCATCCTCGCCCGAACCGTCGGCGCAACGCTGCACCACGCTGGACTTGATCTGCAATTGTTTAATCTCGATTGACATGGTTGTTATATCAGCCTGTTGGAATAGGTATAACTCAGCACAATTTTTTCAATCGCGACTTCGTTCTTGGTCGAACCGAAGCCGTCCACTTCCCACTTGATCGGATAGGCATTGGCAAACGACCACGCGCGGATCGGAATCCGGTCTGCATTCATCAGATAGACCCCCACCGGTTGCGCGATGATCGGCGCAATGAAATCCAGTTCGAATACCGAACGGCACCACAACACCAGCGGTGAGGTCATCGGTGCGATGCCGCGCTTGAGTTCGAGCCTGGGATGCTTCACGCCTTTCGGCAATGTGTGTACATAGCGATTCTCGCCACCCTCGACCACCGTCTCGGTATCGAGTTCGGCAGCAATGCCCGACACCTCTTGAAACGAGGTATCGGTCAAGCCGAGAGTGGCGCCGAAAACCACCTTGAAATAAAAGGCGGACGGCTGATAGCCGTCCGACGAAAACATCGAAGACAGAATTGACATCGGCTATCGCCCACACAAAGACAAAGGCATGAAAACCATCAACCGTTGGAGATGGTCAAGCCTTCATGCACGATCTCGATCGTTTCGATCGATGCCTCGTTGCCTTCAGCCTTGAGATCCGTGCCGGTAATCTTGGTCGGCCAGGCGTTGGCCAGGGTCCAGACCATGGTCGGTGCACCGGCCTCGTCCAGCAGGCTGATCGTGACCGGCACGCGCTTGATGGTGTTCATCTTGATCTGGTTGAACCAGTCCCAGAACTTGTTATCCGACTTGAACACGCCTTTCTTCATCGTGACGTTGCCGACCTTTTTCAAACCCGGCATCTTGATCACCGAAAATTCAGGGCTGTCGCCGTGACGATATTTGATTTCCTCGGACTGGATGTCGAGTCCGCTTACTTCTTGAAACGACATGACCTGCGAATCCCACTTCACCTGGAAATAAAACTTCGGGAGCGGCCAGACTGCCGTTGATTGCTTTGATCCATCATCTGCCATAACGAGCCTCTTTCATAAATAAGTTTGCAAGGATAATTTGACGAAAGCGCGCGCCGTGCACGCGCCGCAATGCCGTTTTCCGGTCAGGACTTCTGCATCTGCTGCTGGAACGTGATCTCGATGAACTCGGCCGGGCGGCTGATCGCAACCAGCACCGTTACCCGCAGAATTCCTTCGAGAATGTCGTCCGCCGTCATGGTCTCGTTCAAGCCGACTGAAACGCTGAATGCATCTTCCGGGCTGGCGCCGGCCAATCCGCCGCGCTTCCAGATACCGGTCAGGAAGTTGCGCGCCATGCTCTTGATCGTGATCCAGGTATTGGCGACGTTCGGTTCGAACACATAAGCCTTGCTGGCCAGGCGCAGCGACTCTTCAAGCATGATCATCGTGCGGCGCACGTTAATGTAGCGCCAGTCGAGGCTATTGCCGTCCAGGGTGCGTGCGCCCCAGACCAGGGTGCCTTCGCCGATGAAAGAGCGGATCGCATTGACCGATTTACCTTGCGTGGTCACGTTCAGGTCTTCCTGATCGTCGTGCGTGATGTTGACGATCGGCGATGTGACGCCGACCAGGCTGACATTGGCGGGCGCCTTCCAGACGCCGCGCGTGTTGTCGACCATGGTGTACAGACCGGCCATGGCCGCGCTCGGCGGCAGCAGGTTGAGCTTGCGTTGCATCGCCAGCAAAACCTTGGAGTACAGCGGACTGATCGCCATCAGCGTGTTGTTGAGGATTTCGATCTGCTGCGTCGCATTCGGCTCCGCGCTCCAGTCCTTGCCGATGTCGGCCACCGTCTTGGTGATCTGATCGATCTTGGTCTGCATGCCCGGCGCTATCACTGCCGGTTTCAGCACCGGGCTCAGTTCGTCGGTCAGCAATGCCTGCAACTTGTCGACATTGGTCAGATGAGTGAAATCGACATCCTTGAGCGCGACCACGGTGGAGTTGACCCACGGATAGTACGCAGCGCCGAAACCGAGGAAGTTGGTGCCGACCGATTCGCGGAACGCGTTGATGACGTCGCCGGAAGGGTCTTGCCGGTCCTTGTAGCCGTCATACACGTCAAGGATCGCGAAGCGATTCTTCATCTTGAAGCCGCAGTGCATCAGCATGTTCTGCTGCAGTGTTGCACAGTCGGCCGCCGACAACAGCATCGCTTCCGGAATCACCACCATGGTCGGCTCCTGTTCCTTGAGCAGAACCTCGATGCCCTTGGTGAGCTTGCCCGGATCGATGTCGGCGCCATGCTTGCCGACCGAAACGACGTGGCATGCGCCGCCGCCGTTCTGGAAAAACAGTTTCATGCTGTAGTACAGTAGATGCTTGCCGGCCGTCTTGCCGACGACATAGTCAACACTTTTCTTGGCAGTGGCGTCGAACACGGAGAAGTCGGCATCCACGCCGGATTTTTCCGCATTTTCGCCAATCGTGAATGTGGTCATCGGCGCGCCGCCGAAGTAGGATTCGAACTCAGCCATCGACGTGATGCGCCAGGACTTGTCGGTTAATGGCGATCCCTTGTTGTCCGCAATTGCCGTGTAGCCGATGAATGCAGGAACCGCAGTGGCCACCTCCACTACCGAGTTCGGAAAGGCGTTCTTTTCGACAACATAGACCCCTGGTGTTTTGTATTGACCCATAATTGCGTCCTTAAAGTATGTTAATCAGTTGATGTAAATTTCCGACACGAGTACTGCCTTTCCCTCTACTAATTCTCTCCCGACTCCGCTGATGCCGGCATTCGGCAACCGCTTGATGAGAATCCGTTCGCCCAACGCTCCCTGTTCGCGCAACTGGAAGCGCTGCGCATATGTCTGCCGCATTTCGATCGCGTCGTCGCTGACGAACGTGAGCGCGTCGCGATTGCCCGGCAACGAAGTAACGCCGCGCTGCTTGAAGCGGGCGCGCCCGTCGAGATCGACGATGGCAAGATCGGCGCCGTCCACGCCGCTCAGAAAATAATATTTCCAGAGCGTTTTTCGGGCAGCGAAGCGCAGGACATAAGTCGGCGCGGTCCCTGGCTGAGCGCTCTGCAAGGCCGTTGCCAGATCGCTGAGCGTAATGACCACGAAGAAAACCGGTTTTACGGGATCGAAGTTCTTGCCCAACAGAGTCGCGATTTCGGATGCGCCGGTCTTGCGAAATTCAGATGCGGTCACGCAGTCGCCGTCATGCAAGCGGATCTTGCCGTCTTCTTCGGGCACGGCTTGGCTGCTGTGGAGATAAATCCAGTCATCCGCAGCGCGCGAACCAAGTTCGGTGTAGACGGAAAAATTGGGATCGCCGGAAAAGCAGCTGAATTCGAGCGCCATGGCTGGATCAGCCCAATTTTCCGCGAGCAGGTCGTCGCGCTGCGACAGCTGGCAGAACAGGTCGACCCCGTTCGATGCCGGACGCATCAGGAAGCCGAACTTCTCGCACAGCGCCTTGCAACGCTGCGTGGGCGCGAACCGGAGGATCCCGCTTGTGGCCGGGAAAAATGCGTGCTCCGCCACGATGCGAAGCAATGGAAGATAAGGATCGCTCATCGATCTGACCGGGAAACTGGCATCAATGGCCCACTGAGGTAACCGGCTCGCCGACGCTCGGCACTTGCCTGACGATGTCATCGGAATCGAACGCGATCATGCGGACCTTGTAGAGCACGGACGGCAAGTACCGGCCGCTTAATACGGTCCACAGGTTGCTCAGTTCATGCGTCTTGAGATTTTCGATGTCCAGGATCAGTTTCTCTATCCGCTGGTCGAGATCGGGTGTCACCTGATGATCGAAGACCGGCAATCTCTGGAAGAAACTGATCGTGCTGGAAACGAACTTGAGCGCTTCCGAATAATTGCCGCCGCTGAAATTCGCCGCGACAAGCACGTACAGATTCAGAAAAACGGGTGTGCTGTGAACCGCGGAACGAGCCGGGCCGGAGGCGCTTTTTGGGGCGCGATGCGCAACGGTATCCTTTTCGATATTCGCCAGGCATATCACCACCTTGTTGTTGATATGCGGGGCGATACTGCCGTCCTGGGCCAGGATATTCGACACCACGACGATGTCTTCGGAGAGATTGTATGCTCGCCGCAAGAACTGATTCAGGTGATTCGCGAGATGATTGATGGCAGCGCTAATCATCTGCGGCCGCCGTCAGTCTGAATTGCGTGAAACGGATCATCAGCAGGCTGTTCATCGAAATCGGCGCACATTCACAATGCACATCGGCTAAATTCGGATCGCCCTGACTCCCCGTTACGCAGGCGCGGCAACGGTTTTATCGGATTTTCAACGGAGGACCCATCCCTTTGACTGTTTATCGTCCGCACGACCGTTCATGCCGGCTCTTCTGTCAACCGCGGAGTCATTGCGGGTGTATTGGCGGATCAAATCAATATCGGCGATGTATGTTGTTTATTCTTTATACAAGGCCGCAGTCGAATTGGACTGTAACATATCAAGTTACATTTGTTAACAATGTCACGGGGCATTTCACGGATTTTTTTACACTTCGACGCAGCACAGTCGGGCCTTTGCCAATGAAAGTGAAATCAAGGTAAAAGAAGTCGGGCCGAAGGCGCTGCGCTGTGGCCGCTGCTCGAAACCTCGGCCTTGCTTTCCGCCTACGTCCGCCTAAACGCAATGCTGCTTGTGCTCCCAAGTGACCCCGTAGCAGACCGTCCTGCTAAAACATGCTGCGCAAGCCGACAAAAATCCGCCTTCCGGCAGCCGGTTCGAAGAACCGGTCGTTTCCTTCATTAACGATGACTGAACCGGCATGGCGGCGATCAAAGAGGTTGTCGATGCGGCCGAACAGGTGCCACGCCGCCGGACCAGCCTTGAATTCGTAGCCGGCGCGCACGTTGAAAACCGTGTATCCGGATGCGGCGTCGCTGTTCACGTCGTTGACATACGATTTACCTTCCGCGCGCATTTCCACGCCGAGCGACATCGGCGCGGCCGGACGATATTCGATATCGGTAAACAAGCTGTGCATAGGCACACCGGGCAAGCGGTTACCGGCGGCAATGACAGCGGCGCCGTTGCTGAAGCTCTGCCGAAAGCGTGCGTCGAGCCAGGTATAGGCGACGCGGCTGGCAACGGCGCCCCAGTTTGCCTGCCACGACGCCTCGGCGCCGCGCCGCTGCACCTGATCGACATTCTGGTAGATCGCGCGGCCGCCGATATTCGACTGCAGTACGATCTCATCCTTGCTGCGCGCATCGAATAGCGCGAGATCGATGTTGTGCCGGCCGCGGCGTATTTTCATGCCGATTTCGGCCTGGGTATTTGTTGAAGGCCGCAACGCAAAATTCGGGCCGGTGCCGCCTCTCCGGTAGGCACTCTCCGCCAGCGTCGGCGTCTCGAAACCGCGTCCCAGGTTGGTATAGATATTCACGTCATCGCCGGCATGCCAAACCAGTCCGGCGACCGGGCTGGTATTCCGAAAGCGCACCGAGCCGCTATCGTCGGGACTGTTCGCGTTGATGTGGTTGTCATCGACGCTGAAACGCACCTCGCTCGATCGGAATCCGGCGATGGCGCGCCATGCCGGCGCGAGAGTCCAGTCGAGTTGACCGAACACATCCCGGTTGCTTGCGACATTGTCTTCATCGCGACGCGTCGCGCCGCTGACGCCGTTGTTGTTGACGAAGCCACGGCGCCGCTCTTTCATGCGGTCCGCCTCGACACCGACTGTCCACACCAGCGGCAAGCCGTTGGCGCTGGTCTTACGGGTCCAATTCAGACCGAAGCCGCCGTAGCCCCGGTCCAGATCCACCACGCCGCCAGACCGCCCCGGGTCTCCACCCGAGAACGCGAGCGTCTGATTAATCTTGCGCGTACCGCCATAGACGCGGCCGTTCAGGGAATCGCTTGGAGATAGTTCATGGTCCAGCACCACGCCGGCTTGCCATTGCTCGACGCTCTTGCGTGTATCGAAAATATACGCATTGCGGGTAGCCTGCCTGGGATTGGATTCAAAATCGGCACGCGTCAAGCCGAGCGGATCCTGAGTACCGGGTTGGCGCAAGCCGTTGACGATGCCGGTCACTGTGGTTGACGATGATGGTTTGGCAACCACCTTGGCGTTGAGATGGGTACGCTTTGCCGCACTATGGTCGCGATAGCCGTCGGTCGAAAAACGCGAAACGTCGAGCACGCCGCCGAGGTTTTCCGTACCGCCGCCCACGCTTGCACCGATCTGACGCTGGCCATCCGAGCCAGCGCCTGTCGACAAACGCGCAAACGGCGCGGACGGCGGATCCTGCGTAAATACCTGCAGCACGCCGCCTGCGGCGTTGCCGTAAAGCTGGGCCAGCGGTCCCCTGAGAAATTCCACGCGCTGAGCCGAACTCAGGCTAGCTGTCGAGATCTGCCCCTGGCCGTCGGGCATCGTCGCGGGAATGCCGTCGATCAGGATGCGCACGCCCCGCACCCCGAAGGTCGAGCGCGTGCCGAATCCGCGTATCGATATTTGCAGATCCTGGGCGAAATTTTCCCGGTTTCTCGCGATCACGCCGGGAACCGAACCGGTCAGTTCGGAGAGGTTGACCAATGGCGACGCAGTGCGAAACCCGTCGATCGGAACCGAATCGATTGCGGCGGGTGCATCGAATCGCCGCTGCTCCGTGCGGCTGGCGCTTACCACGACCGGATCAAGCTGTTTTACCGGTTGCTGCTCGGCGCGGGCTGCCTGTACAAGCAGCATCGCCGCAAGCACGGAGAGAAATTGATGTGTTCGATTAGTGTTAGTCATTGCATGAATGGTTGATATTGACACCTTGCGATGTTCATCCGATACGCAGGCACGGATGAGCGTGCCTGCGCGCCGCGCGTTTCACGCATTCGATATCGCCCGGCCAGAGACCGCCGCTCAACCCATAAATGGAATCGTTGTCGATGCGAATCGCGCCTTCTTCATCCTGGTAGGGGATGATCGCCAGCTCCGCTCCGAAAATTTCTTGCTGCGCAATACGCGTACCAAGTTTGACACGGCCCAAAACCGTCGGCTTGACATAATACCCTTTTGGCAACTCTTGCGGTGCATAGAGAGCGCCGGCGAACCGCTCGGCGCCTTCTTCGATGCCAACGCGAATGTAGCTCACGATACGAGATGGACGCGCTGTTTTTCGCGCATTACAGGATGACCTCTCCGACAACAAGCTGGCTTGCAGGCGGGTCAGGAAATCGATCGAGGAATTGTTTGCCGCAACCTTGATACCGGCGGCGCGGGCAGCGGAGTCGAAGAAAAAAGCAAGCTTTGGCAAGTAGCCGGGATCACGCTTGAGAGACGCGCGCCTGCCGATCCCCAAACCGGCCGGCTCTGTCATCGGGCGCGCCATTGCCGGATGCGCCAACAGAGTGTCGGCATCATCCGCGTCTTGACTTGCTATGCGTTCAGCGCCAAAAGAATTGCATCCTGCTCTGAAGGCATGTCATGCACCGTTACCGGTTCCAACAGCCGCTCGAATGCGCTGATCGCCTTGGCGTCGCAATTGTCGATCGTACCAATTCGCATATTCCAATGATGGCCGAGATAAATGCTGAGCAGTTCAAAAACCAGTTGATCGACATCGGTGTCACTGACCAGCTCGCCGCGCTGTACCGCCACATGCACCTGCTTGGCCAAGACGTTCAGCAACCGTTTCTGCACCAACATGACCTTTTCCTGCACCGGTTCGGAAAGAGCGCCATACTCCGACGCCGCATGGACGAAGGGGCAGCCGCCGGGCAAACCGCTACGTTGTGCCCAACCCAGCCAGCCGGTAAACAGACTTCGAAGCCGTTTAAGTCCTGGCGTATCTTTTTTGGCTTTCGTTATGACGTTTACGAGGAACAACTCCTCCGCAGCATCCAATATGGCGATCTGCATCAATTCTTTCGATTGAAAGTGGCAAAACAAGCCGCTTTTGGAGAGCTTCGCTTCTTTTGCCACCGTCCCAATCGTTGTTCCCTGAATCCCTTGAACACTGGCAATTTGCAGCGCATTTTTCAATACGCGTTGCCGTGTCGGGTGAACGGGTTTCATGATTTCTCCTTATCTATGTAAGTGAGGCCCAACCGATATGCCAATCCGAATCCAAATCCTCCGCACTTGCATCAGCACGGAGAATCGTTCCGCGTTTCGCACAAAAGCTGGACCGGATTAACTGGATAGAACGTAAAACAGGGCATTAGTTGCTTTTGGGAGGCATTCCTGCCGCCTAACGCAACATTCTCCCCACCAATTATCTATAAGCCCAAGGTTGACTTTTTATGTGGTGCTGAAGTGCATTTATCACAAGACCATTACCGCACTTGTTCATGTCCATCACCGCGCCGGTCAACCAATTAAAACAGCGCGGCGCCATGCAATCGGCCGATTGGATTATATCGGCTGCCCCAGCATTTTGTTGCCACAAGTAAATATAGCACGACCGGTCGAACGAATTGTTGCGATTATTAAAGATACGAGTAATCGCGAATGCATGCGTATCGAACAATTCAAAGCCGATCATCAACTCAGATCGAAATGCCAACCCTCTAAAATCCGTACTCCACCATTGTGTATACCACCGAGTTATCCTTGAGCTGTCCGTAGTAACTGTTCCCGGAACCGCGCAACAAATCCATGCCGGCCATCAACTTCCAGCCATCGGCCAGCCGATAGCTCAACTTGCCGCGCACCACATAGTCGTGCCTCGGATACGACATCAGTATTGTCATCTCCCCTTCAACGGTATCGTTGGCCCAGCGCTTCGCGAGCCGCATCGACCAGCCGTACTTGTGCTCGTCGAGTTGGTCCATGACCTGCGCCGACCGTTGGACGATCGGCCGCAACAGAGGATCAGGGAACCCGGCAGGATCGGAAAAGTGATAAGTCCGCTTGTAGAAGCCCTGGAAAATCACGGAAGTCGAATCGGCGAACTGCCGCTCAACCCCGAGCACGCCATAAAGATGGGGCTTCTTTATAAAAGGGTCGGTGCCTGCATTATTGGCAGTCTGGGTATACGCGATCTCGCCGCGCAGCCCCAACTCTCCCGCGGTGGTGGCCCAGTCAACCCCTGCGACACGAATGCGGTTGTGGCCTTTGCGCAATACAATTCCCGCCGGCGATATGGATATCGGGCGCAGGTCAGTGGAACGGTCCGGGCCGTCGTAATAGGATATCGACCAGTCGACGTTACCCTGTTCTCGTTGCAGCTTGAGAGCCCAGGCATGCCTGTCGCGCGCATCGTCATCATCGACATACCGAACATTGGGCAGCCTGCGCAACGGGATCTCGCTCGGCGTAAATCTCGGTTCGAAAACACCGATCAGGGACACTTCCTTGCCATGCACCGCCGCTTTGGCAGCCCATATTCCGGTGCGCTGGTCATTGTCGTCGCTCACCAGCATCGTGTAGCGGCGAGCACTTAGATTATCGGTCGGATTCAATGCATCGGCACGACCCCACGCAATGATCTGGCGCCCGACGCGAAGGTCTGCGCGATCCGAGAGCCATTCGGCGTAAAGTTCCCTTACCTGGCCCTTTGGCCCATCCCCCGCCATCGCTCGATTGCCGGCCCAGGCGTCAGCGGCGAAACGCAGCGATGAATTGGGCTGGTACGTCATGCGCGACCAAATACTGCCTACAACAAATCCACGCTCGTCATCCAGTTGGCGCGAAGAAGACCAGTAACCGCCTCGCAAAGAAAACACTTTGTCGAAACGGGCCGTGGAAGCGCGATCCGCGCCGCCGACATCACTGTCTTGGGCAAGCGCATTTGCGCCGCCCGCGGACAGGATGAAAGCGGCGCTTAGTCGAAGGAACAATCGGCGGGCCAAACCCATTATTCTTTCTCGAGATATCTTGTGGTGAATATATCGTCCGGAATTTTCTGGTTAACCTTCAACGCGTCGACCTTGACATTTGTCGTATGCCCGGTTTGCAGATTGTTGACTTCGATGTTCATCGCTTGCCATTTTTCACGCGCGTCGTCCACGCGCTTGACGTCCGTTGCGCGCATCCGTTTCAGCATCTGCCCGGCCTCGTCCCAGAACTCGCCTTTGACGGTCACAAAATTATCGGCGCGAATCCAGGTCAGTCGTTTTGAATAACCGCTTTCGGTCTGCACCTTTTTCGAGACCGGCGCCGATTCAACGACGAAGCAGCGCTGGCCATCGACATCTTCTTCCTTCAGAACGCGGTGCGTCCAATCAGCTACCCGATGGCCGATGACATCGCCGTAGGAGAGATCCGTCCCGAGAAAGCCGTCGCGCTTGTTGGAAGACACCAGGCGCCGCACTTTTTTAAGCGCCGGAAGCCAGATCCACATATGGTCGTCGGCGCCTGACTGCTCAATCAGGAGTACCCCGGTGCCACGCACATCCGCCGGTTCGACAAAGCGGGTAAAGCGCATATTGTCCTGGCCGTCAGGACGCAATTTCGTATATCCGTTGGTTTTTCTGGTACGTGTCTGCCCGGCCTGGTTTGTAAGCAGGATTGTCGTGTCGAGCGCGGAATCGACTACCTTGCTTACCGCCAGATTTTTTTCCATGATTTTTTCGACGGGAGCATCCGCTGCCAGCGTATCGCCGCTGTGCGTCGCACCAACCAAGGCAAGCACACAAAGCGCCGTCGCCGCCGATGTTTTGGCGGGCAACGCCTGGCGGCCCGGGAAAATGAAGCGGGGCCGGAACATGGTCACAAAATACGGGATCAGGATCAGCGCCGCAAAGACGCTGGTGAACATGGCGATACAAATCAGTATCCCGAGCCAGTTATGGATCTTGAATCCGATCGACAACAGCAGCACGGAATATCCGCCGGCCACGGCAGACGCGACGAACAGGCTTGCCTTGCCGGCAGTGGTCATCGCCGCTTTCACCGCGGCCTGCATGTCACTTGTTTTTTTCAATTCTTCCCGTAATCGATAAATCAGGTAGATGGCGTAGTCGGCGCCAATACCGACCGCCATCGCAGTGCTTAAGGAATTCGGAATATTTAACGGAATACCGGTCCATCCCATTACCGCAAAATTTACCAGGGCGGCGAGCGCCAGCGGCGCCATCACCAAAAAGCCGGCCAGGATGGAACGGAACAATAGCGCTGAAATCACGAAAATAACGCTGCCGATCTGGACGATGTTCTTGATTTTTCCTTCCACCATCACATCGGTAAGTGCCGCCGTCTGCGGCACGCTGCCGCCGATCCTTACCGTTACGCGATCGCCGAAGGCCGCGGGGACCATGGCATCGATCTTCGAGATCAAGTCCTTGACATAGGCAGTACTGCCGCTCTTCAGGTAAACCACCAGGTTGGCGCGGCGATACTGATAGTCGACATAGGAATCGAAGTCCGACGGCTCGCCGGACAGCGAATACAGGAACAGGAACTGCGAAACCAGCTCCTGGCTTTCGGGGATGCGGAAGTATTTCGGATCATCGCCATTCATCGCCTGGTTCATGCGCTTGATGAAGTCGGTGATGGATACTGTCTTTCCGACCAATTCCTGTTGCTGCAACATGGATTGCAATTGATCGATGCCGCGCAACACCATCGGATCCTTGATGGCGTCATCGCTTTTTCCCTCTATGACGACATATAACGTGTTGGTGCCGGCGAGCGCTGCATTGAGCTGCTCGTCGTCACGTTGGAATGACTGAGACGCCGAAAAGAATCCTTTGCTTGAATTATCGACCTGGATCCGTGTGATCCCGATGGCGGAGATAGCGATCACAATCACCAGGCCGGCGAGCACATAATGGCGCTTGCCGCCCATGACGAACACGCCTATGGCTGCGGGGATGCGATCCCAGATACGCTTTTTGGATTCGAGTGCGCGTTCTTTATCGCTGGGCGCCGGCAGCATCGCCCGGATCGCGGGAATCAGTGTCATTTCCAGAAACAGCGCACTTAAAATTCCGACCGCGGTAAACAAACCGAACGTTCGTATTGAAGAAATCTCAAAAACAAGCAGCGACAGGAAGCCCAGAGCTGCCACCAGCGCGGCTATGAACATGACGGGGCCGACCCCGGCGATTGAATCCACGACAGCCTGACGCTTCGCTTCTACCTTGGACATGCCGGATACGCCGACCAGCCGGTTATATTCTTCATAGTATCGCTTGAGCAACTGTACTGCGTGCCCCGCCGCCACCGCGAGAATCAGGATCGGCGTGGGCGTATTGAATACATCCAGAGGTATGCGGAACAAGCCCATTGCACCAAGTCCCCAAACCACGGACGTGATCGCGGTAAGCAGCGGCAGGAACAGGCCCTGGAAAGTACGGAATGCCTCGAAGTGGATTAATCCGACGATCAATATCGCAAGCGGGAACAGAATTGCCATGCGTGCGGAGAACTTCTCCGATGCCGCGAGAAACACGGGATTCCCGCCGACGAATACCTCCAGCTGGTCACTGCTGGCATCTGCGACCAGCCGATTGATCGGCTCCATCATGGCCCGGAAACCGCCGGGCCGCTCTTTCATTTCCACCACGATAGCCGTCATGCGCTGGTCGGGCGAAACGAGAATCGACTGGTACACCGGATTTCTCACCAATGACTCTTTCACGCGTGCCATGTCTTCCGGGCTCAGGCTGCCTGGCCGTCCTATCGGCGTCACTGCCATTCCGTCGGCCGATCCCTTGATATCCTTGGCGCGTTTGGCATACAAGCTCAGTAAATTACTGCGGCTTACACCCGGCGTTTCGTTCAGCTTCTGGGTTAGCTCGGCCACTTTCGCAAGCACTGCCTCCTGATAAATATCGCCGGATTTCGGCTTCAGCCCGATCACGACCACATACTTCGAGCCAAATACCTGCTCCACCAGATTGGTTGTGCTGACATACGGATGCGACTGCGGCATCAGGCTGTTCGGATCGATGATGAGCTTGAGATTTTTTGCATTCATCGCAAGAAATCCAGTCATCAGCGCCACCGCGACCACCACAACGATCCGGTTCCGCACCACCCATGTCGCAAGACCGGCAAATAAATTGTTCATAACTCCTCCTAATTTGTATTCGTAAAGTCTGGCAATGACGCGCGCGACATATTCCGTCATGCGGGAAAATCACCGCAGGGGCGGAACCGCATGGTGTTTGCCGATTTCCTTGGAAATGCCGATTCTTTCGAGAGGCCATCTGACCCGCAGATAGTCGTGCTCGCGCAATAATCGATGCAGCGCCGGCAATCGGTAGAAAGGCACGCGCGGGAACAAATGATGTTCGACGTGATAGGTGATGTTGGCCCAGAGAAATCCTATGATCGGACTGGTAACGGTCACCGTGTTATGGCGCAAATCGCGCCGGGCAGGATCGTCTTCCGCTAACATGCTCAACGGATAATGTTCAAATCCGCGCGAAATCGGGTTGAGGACCAGGGCCAGCCATAACATGGGCAACAGGAATCCGAATATAAGAACCGTTGTCCAGCCGGCGGCAACAAAAAAAACGATGAGCGCAGCGTATGAAACAATATTGAACACGAGCTCAAAAACGATAGAACGGCGCATGCTCGGTTTGACATGCGATCGAGTCAGCGACAAGTAGATGAAGCGCGGAAGAAATAGTCCTTCCCGCATGAAGAGCTTGAGCGGCCCTCGCTCGTAGAACCATTCGTCGGGGTCTTTTTCAGGGTCACCCAAAAAGCCATGGTGGAACCGGTGAAGCTCCGTGAACGTGGTAAAAGGCATGAAAATAAACCACGCCAAGAAGCGGCCAACCCACCGATTTGCATAAGGCGAGTTATATGCACTTTGGTGGCCGCACTCATGCTGCAGCACGGTAATGGTATGGAGCTGATTGCCGATCAGAAAAGAAAGCAGGAATAGCAATGGCAGCGATGTCTGGCTCAAAACGACCAGCGCCAGCAAGCCCGCCCATATAAGCAGATACAAGACCAGCCACGCGGTATACATCCAGCCGTTAGGCCGGCTCATTGCCAGCGCCTGCCGCTGCAAATCCTTTTCGATCGGAATCCGTTGAGGGTTTATGCTTGCCATATCACTTCCAGCTTCGGATTATTCGTTCTCGCCGCGTGAAACCGCTCTTTTTGATTCCGCGTGACGTACCCATATCAACGACTGCGTCGGATCTCCCGAAGAGCGGGATGCGAAGCGCGCACGCGCACGCTGCACCCAGTCGTTATCCAGATCTTCCAGTAACAATTTTCCGGTGCCGGTTTTTTCGACGTCCTGCCTTTTCCCCCCGGTGCGGAACAAGGTATCAATAAACTGCGCGGGCGGGCTGACCGAGAACCAGTGGCGTTCATTCACGTAATGGTGCGCGAGATGCCTGTCGCGAATTCGCCGCCACATCGCGCTCTTCGCAAGCACGGGAACATGACACAACAAATGCGCCCACTCGAACACGATATAGCCGATCAGCGCGCCGGCAAATGCCGCCAGGGAATCGCGCAAGGCGTCGGCAAACCATAGGAAGAAAACCAGGTTGAGCGCAGTCGTCGGCAACGTCAACCACAGCGGCATGTACATCAAATCGTCCCGCTTGGGAAAATCGTGATGACCGTAATGCAGCCGATACATCCAGCGATAGCTGGTCTCGCTTTTTATTCCGCGCCAGTGCAGGATATAGACATGGGTCAGCCATTCCTGCGGCAGGAACACCAGCCAGCCGAAAGCAAACCACAACGCATCGGACCAGCGAGGACCGGTCGCCAGACCCATGCCGATCAATACCGCACACGGTACGACGAACAGAAGGTTGTCGCGATAACTCAAAAATGCACGCACAACGTCGGCCATGCCGACGCTGCGTGCCGGTAACCCGGCCAGAGAGGCGTTGCTTTCATTCATTCGCTGGCTCACGACAGAAGTGTTACCCGCGACCAGTAGGTGACCAGGATAGCCAATATGCCGAACGTTGAACTCGCCACCATCGCCAACTGATAACGCAGCAATAGCGGTCCCCGTTCCTCATCCAGCGCAAAATAGATCTGAGGCCAAAGGCGCATGGTCCCGTACAGATGAAAAATCAGCATGGCGCCAATGGATGCAACCTTGATCGCCACCACCAGATCGGGAAGGGCCGCCCCTCCTTGTTGCGGAACCAGAACTTGCAGCAGCCAGCCCGAACCGAAAGTAAGCACGATGAGCGCATACAGCCACGGCCCGGCCCGGCGCGCCTGGGCGCCCATTGCGCCGGCAAATTCATCGGCCGAACGTGCCCTGTCCCGGATCGCCGGAAAATTCACGATCAGGTTGAACAACATGACGCCCACCCACACGGCAATCGAAAGATAGTGAGTGGCGTACAGCAATATTGTTAATGCGTGTTTCAGCGTCATCGTGAATTCACTCCTGGTTGTTCTTTATCGTCAGCTTCGGTGCGAGCCTCAGGAAACTGCGTGGTCATTCGCCGCATCATATGCAAGGGCTTGTCGAAGCGGCCGAATAAATACGAATTCTCGTGCTGCTGCGTCAGATGGAGAGACTCGACCAACTTGACGTCGGCAGTCAGCTCTCGATTAATGTTAAATGCGAGTACTTTGCGGAGAAGCGTGAAGAGATTTTGCCTGAGCGGTCCGTCGCACCTGAAGTACGCGAAAGTGAATTGCTCGGCTCGGTCCGGCTCAATCTCATTGAAATAAATCACGAACTTGAGCTCCATCCCACGCAAGGAATTTTGCTTTGGATCTCGCCATTGAAGGTCGTACACCGCATGAATCGGGGCCAATTTGACATCGGCATACTGAATGAACCGGTCGCCTTCGCGGATTCCTGATGTGGCGCGCAAGTAAAGCGGCAGCTTGCGTTGCGGACCGTCATAAAAGATGTGAATGCCATCTTCTTTCTGCGTCGTGCTGGTCGTGACTTCGTGCAGCCGGCTCACATCGAATCCGAACAGCGAATGCACGGATGCGGTGTGCTCCAGCTCCATCATGTTGTCCAGCAAATGTCTCAATGGTGCATGTAGCGGGTGGTAAAGCAGGGCCGCATGCCGGTATCCCGGAAAATCAAAGCTGGGGATTTCATCGGTTCCGCCGGACTCGCGCAGCCAGACGACACCATGCCGTTCACTTGCCTCATAGGATTCGGTCGACACCTTCATGCCCGGCGTTCCAGGCGATACGCCGGCCCCCTCGCCGGAGAAGCGCCAGCCGTGATACGGGCACACTATCTGGCAGCCGTCCACGTGGCCCTGCGAAAGGCGCATCTTCCGATGAGGACAACGATTATTCAATGCGTAGACCCGTCCGTCGCTTCCGCGAAAAAGAACGATCTCCCGGCCGAACAGCTTGATCTCGGCCGGCTTCGTTTTCAGCTTATGGCTTAGCAGCGCAGGGCGCCACACCGCGAACGGATCACGAACTTCAGATCGCCGAAGCGGACGAACGGTGCCTGTCATTTTCCAGCGACCTTTGCTGCAGCCGGTGTGGCGGCCGGGGTTGCTGCGGCAGCTGCCGGCCGCGGCGGCAGCTTCATCGGCGGCGTCGGAGCAAGCGGAAGTTTTGCGTAGACCAGCTTATGCGGCGTGTCGGCTATTTTGGCGGTCCCGTTAAACAACTCTTGCGACCGCGCCCATACCAATTCGCCGACTTTGGTACCCACTTTCCGCCCTTCCAGATCGCCCTGTGCGAAATGCAGGCCGCCATAGCGGCGCGACATCGCCGCTTCGCGCGCCGCACTGGTGAAGGTGTCCCACTTCAGCGTCACAGGTGCTTTCGGCGTCATGCCGGCCTCGATAAACGATGTACCCGGCTTGACCACTGCATAGGCGCCGAAGCGATCGTTGCCCTTGAACGAGCGGAGCGCTGTCGCCGCCGCGTAACTGAATGTGCTATGGCCGGAGGTGTATTCCGAAAACGGCGGCGTTACAAAAAACAGTTCCTGGTATGGATTCCACGCCGCGCCTTCCACCACGCCCGTTCCGCGATTCGGCCCGACCCATGCGGTAACTTTTTCCTTTGCAAACATGGTTCTTACGACCGAGACCGGACGGACGTAATCGTAATGCCGCTTGGCTTCCCAGCACGCGATGCTCGCATCCATCATTGCATTGCCAAGGACGAGGAACATCTTCACATCGTCGTCAAGGCTGTGCTTGTCGCGGCGCGACACGTACTGTGCCAGCACCGTCCAATGGCCCGGAGGGCTTTCTCCGAGCGGACCGTCCGCCCAATACTCGGTGGCGGCTTTTTGTTTATCGTCAAGGCTGGCGCTGTACTTCAATATCTGACGCGCCTGCTCGCGGAACGTGCGCGGAAAATCTTCTTCACCCAATGTCAGGTCGCTGTATTTTTCATTGTCTTCTCCCGGAGCCGCCTTATAGTCTTGTTCCGTGATTTGCAGGGGCGGACGGGGGCGCAACTGGTCGCCCGATGCAATCGAAAACGGCCTGACATTTCCCCAGTGCGGCGTCACGTAGCGCTGGATATTGTATCCGCCCAGTTCCGCGGTGACTCTGTGGCGCGGCTTGGCTTTTATCTCTTTCAGGCGTTCATCGATATCGTTGAATCCACCGATTCCGTTTCCACTGCGCAGGGGCACCCAGTGTGTCGGGCTCTCGATCTTGTCCGTCGTATTGAACGCCTTATACCCGGTGTAATCAGTGTATAAACCCTTCGGATTCAGGTCACCCAATTGATTGGCGCCGTCATGGTGCCGATAGGCGAGCAACGCTTCGGTTGCCAGCGTGGCGATACCCTCCGGCGTGGCCGGATCGCGGGATATGCGGTCGGGGTCGTAACCGAAGTGCTTCATGAGATTGCGGAACTGATACGCCTGGGTCGGCAATTGGTCGATCGACGCCAAATATGCGGCGTAAGCGACTGCCTTCTGCTTATTGGCCAAAGTGCGCTCGGCTTTGGACCGGCGCAGCGTTCCGCCAAGGCGCGTTCCCACCGCCTTGTCGTCATAGGCGGCCCACGCGTCGTACATCGCGGTGTTGATGATCGCCATGTGACGCGCGTTGATGGTCGGCGGCGACGCAATGACGCGGATCGCGGACAAGACTTCGTGGTGCCATTTGATGACCATGGAGTCGGTCTCAAGGATGTCGGGTGCGTAACTATCCCATCGGACCTGGACGCCATCCTGCGCGGGCTGCGCAAACACAGGGGCGAAAGATACGGCGAGAGCCGTTGCCAGCGTAAGTGATTTTAAATTCATTTCTGTGTGCTCCTCAGATCAGTTTTTTCCAATTGCGCGGTCTTGATCGGCTTCGACTGCGCATCCCTGCTCTGCCCCTGGCTGGCGCGTACGGCACTCGCCATCAGGCGGGCTGACAATTTCTTCGACACCAGGCCGCGCTTTTCATAATCAGCCAATGCGCGGCCGACGCATGCCTGGAGCGCCTTGGCAGAACCGCGGTTTTGCAGCATATTGCAAGGCAATTCCGGAATTACCAGCGTCTCACCGGCTCGGACGTCATAAAGACGAGTGCGATTGCCGCCCGGCCAAAGGATGTCGATGCGTCCTTTTTCCGCCTGGGCCATGCCGAAAATCGCTTCCGGCGCGTCGTTGGACGCATAGCCGCCGCCGCCGCCGTATGGACGGATCGACGTCTTGCCGCCGTCAGGCGTAAAGAAGAGCACCGCGCCGACTCCGCCACGATTCACGGTACCGGCGGAAGTCAGGCCCTTGCCGCCCAACAGATGGATTTTCGCCCAGCCGTTCTTGTTACCGCTGTTGAGCTCCACTGACAGCGAACCTTCTACCGGGTCCATGCCGGTATAGCGCACGCCTTTGGAACGGTCTTTCTGGTCGATCAGCATGAATGTCGGCCAGATGAATGCGCGCTTCTCGAACACGCCGCCGACCGTCTTGGCTAATGGGTAAGGAATCAATGGGAAAGGCTCTGGCCAATCCGCGCCCGAGACAGACACGATATCCGGAAAGCCATCGCCATTGAGATCGCCGGTTGAAAGTCCCTCCACCGCGCGGCGTGAATGATTCGAGGATTTGATGAGCGCCTTTTCATCCCATGCGAAATTTCCGCCGCAATCGCTGCGCAGGATCGCACCCGGGTTGGACGCATCGTAGTAAATGCCGAGATTGAGCGCGCCGTAAAACACCAGATCCGTACAACCGTCGTTGTCGTAATCGAATGCCGACGTGCCCCAGCCGAACGGCGTGGCGCCAAGCTTGCCTACACCCGGATCGGTGAATTTATTGCCCGCCGCACCGTTGTACCAGCGCGATGCCAGTTCGCCATGACCGGATGCGCCCGGCCAGAAAACCATTGGAATGATCGATTGCACGCGTCCACCGTAGTTGCCCATGTTGGTGGAAAAAATGTCGAGCCGTCCGTCGTAATTGAAATCGCCGAACGCGATCCCCATATAGTCGCCTGCAAGCGAGGTCGCGCCGGCTGCATCGGTGATGTCATCGAAATGCCCTTTGCCATTTCCTTTGTAGAGGCGCAATTTACCGTGATCCTCGCCTCCCCAGCGATGAGGGCGCTTCATCGCCTGGTCGTTGGCAACGACGATATCCAGGTTGCCGTCGAAATCGAAGTCGACCATTGCTATGGCCCATCCGATACCCTTGAAGTTATCCAGTCCCGAACTGGTGCTCGCATCATCGAACATGGCGCCGTTCCGGTTGACGAACAACTGGCTCCCCTCGGCATGCTCCAGGTAGTTGAAGCTGGCCAGCGGCAAGCGGTGCGACCAATCGGACCAGCTGTTGGCTACCGAAATGTCAACCAGGCCATCATTGTTGACGTCACCGAATGCGCATGTAGTGGGATGCTTGTCGCCGCCGCCTGTAGCCGACAATGCCGTCACGTTCAAGAACTTCCCTTTGCCGAGGTTCCTGAATAACTGATTAGGCGCGCCGAGGACCAGTACGTAGAGATCCTGCAGGCCGTCGTTGTCGATGTCGCCGAAACAGGCGCCCGACTTTTCCTGCGCGGTCATTGTCACGCCGGCTTGTTCCGCGATGTCGACGAATTCGAGTTTGCCGGTATCCTTGAACAAATTCCGGAACAGGCTGTTCGGCCGTCCGGGCCCGTTGGTCACGAATATATCGAGCGCGCCATCGTTGTCGAAGTCGAACATGACAACGCCAGGGGCGCCGAAGGGTTTCGGCGGATAGAGTGCGAACAACTCCGGCGATGTCACTCCCTTGAGTTCGCCTTTCTTGCGCAACTCATCCCATGTCGCCTTGGTTGGCGATGCGATTCGTCGGTAGGCTAGCCCGGCCCCTCCCTTTTTCGCGATGTCTTCAAATGTCACCGTGTCTTGCGTAACCACGCTGTCGACCGCCCCGGCGCTGCCGCCGAGAAACGTCAGGCACGTGAGCAAAGCAATAGCCGGCCACGTCCTCGTTGAGATCTTCATTTCCATGCCTTCCTCTCTCATTATTGATTTACGTCCACTAAGTCTTATAACGCGCACACAGGTGCTACTTCTTGCAGTTGAATGGATTCCCTGTTGATGGCGCAAACAGGACATTCATGACTGCGTTTCGCCTCGTACTCGCTGAATTCCGCATTCAGCGCATCGTAAGAGAGCATCCGCCCTACCAACGGCTTTCCAATGCCGATGATCAGTTTGATCGCCTCCACCGCTTGCAGCAGTCCTACCACTCCCGGCAGCACGCCGAGCACGCCGGCTTCCGCGCATGACGGCGCAAGTTCCGGCGGCGGCGCCTCCGGATAGAGGCAACGGTAGCAAGGGCCGTTGTGCCGCTCCGGCGAAAAAACCGTCGCATAACCTTCGAACTGGAACACAGCGCCATGCACGTTCGGAATGCCCAGCTTGACGCAGGCGTCGTTGATCAGATAACGCGCCTGGAAGTTATCGGTTCCGTCCAACACGATATCGAACTGCTTGAAGATACTTTCCGCGTTGGACACCGATAGACGCGTATCGAAGGTAAGGCATTTGATACCCGGATTGAGCGCCAGCAGCGTCTCCCGCGCGGAGTCGACCTTCTTCTTCCCGACACGAGCGTCTGTATGCAAAATCTGCCGCTGCAGATTACTGCGATCGACCACATCGTCATCGATCAAGCCGATCGTGCCAACCCCGGCCGCGGCTAGGTAGTAGGCTGCGGGACACCCCAGTCCCCCGGCACCCACAAGCAGCACCTTGCTGGCGGCGAGTTTGAGTTGTCCGGCTTCGCCGACTTCCGGAATTTTCAGGTGGCGCGAGTAGCGAATGCGCTCTTCTCCGGACAGCATCAGCGGCGTCTCGACGGGCAGTCCTTGTTTCACCCACGCGCCGTATCCGCCCTTGACCGAGCGCACGTTACGGTAGCCCATCGACTGCAGGGAATCCGTCGCCGCCAGCGAGCGGCTGCCCGCCGCGCAAATAACATAGATAGGCAAGTCGAGCGATGCCGCCAGCGCGGGGATTTTCATTTCCAGAAAGCCGCGCGCAATCCGCGTTGCGCCGCGCGGACTGCCGCTCGCGATCTCATCCTGTTCCCGAATATCGATCAAGACTGCACTACCGCCCGCCGCCGCGCGGCTTGCTTCTTCGGGCTCCACTTCTTTCACCGTTTCCCGCAGGCCGGCTAGCCAGCTCTCATAAACGTTGCTCATTTCAGCCTCCCGAGAAAGGCGATGCGATCGATATCACTCCGTTGCCCGTGATTCCGGCGGTCAAGCCGCCCAGCTCCTTGATATGCTGCTTTCCCATGTAGACATTGACGAAATCCCGCACATGGCCTTCTGTATTCAAGATGCGTCCCTTTAGCGCCGGGTGCTTGGAACAAAGCTGCTGCAACGCCTCGCCGACAGAGCTGGCTTCAACGGTCACCTCATCCTGTCCGTTGGCGAATTTTCGAAGTGGTGAAGTAAGTTTGACGATGACCTGTTGCATTGAAGCCTCCTGAAATTAGTTGGTAGAAGCGGCGACCAAGGGAAGATAATTGCTTTGCTGATTGGCCACCTTGGCAAGCTCCCGCTCGCCCGGTGATGCAAGTCGACTATCCCAGTCCAACAGCCTGGGCGTGGTCCATCGAAACCATAACGGTGGAACCGCGGACAACAGCATGCAGCCGATGTAGCCGATATCAAGACGCGGACTGCCGGCGACCTTGTCGAGCGGCATCAGCTGCCAATAGGGAAGCACGGGTTTGTTGTGGTGGTGCGAGTGCCGTGCGAGTCCGTAAAATACCCACGTGGCGCCGGCGGTATTGCAGTCCCACGAATGGCGAGGTTCGACTCGCGTGCCATGGATACGAACCAGGCCATAATGCTGGATGTAGTTCACGTTTTCGAACAGGAACTTGGTCACCATCGCGGCAAACAGCCATAGCGCCATGCCGGCGATTCCTGCCCACCAATAGCTCAGCCCCACGAACACCGCGGACATCGCGAAAGACTGAAGCAACTGGTTGCGCCAGGTCCAAAATCCATACCCTCCACGCTCCAGCCGCTTATGCTCGATCTCCGCCGCTTCGCGGTATTGGCCGATCGATGAACGCAGCACAAAACGGTACATCGATTCGCCGCGGCGCGCGGTTGCCGGGTCGTCCGGCGTGGCGACACGCATGTGGTGACCATAGACGTGCGAGATTGAAAATTGCGCATCGCCGTTGAGCGCAAGCAGCCATCGCCCAACCAGCATCGCCACAGGACTGCTGCGGCGATGCACCAACTCATGTCCTACAATGGTGTTGGTACTCAACATCAGTCCTGCGACATAGCCGCAGCCCAGTAAAGTCCACAACGTGTAGGATTGATGCGACTCCATCACCCAGGGACCAAGCCAGGATGACAGCATTTTTCCAATACCCAGCAGATCGCCCGGCGCTACCTGCCACATCAACAGAACGTAGGTCACGGCGGCGCATGGGACGTGCAGATAAAGAAAGATATCGGCGATCCACGCTCTCGGTCCCTCGTAGCTGGAATCGTCCAGCGCCAGGAAATTATCCATGACCAGATGCGTGGCAAATATGGCGATTGGGGCGAACAGCAGGCCCCAGCCGCCAAACAGCATACTGCCCCATGTAACCGGGAAAAAAATTATCGTAGCAATACCAAACCGCAGATAGCGCATTCCGGATCTCCGCGTGTCTATTAGCTCTCGAATGCTGCGTAGATATCGTGACCCCATCCATGATTCGGAAGGTTGAGGACAAGCCGCGCAAAGTCATTCAACATATCGAGCTTTTGCCGCTTGCTTGGGAAGCAATTGGCAAAGCGCACGTTGCCTTTCTGTCCGCTCTTCCAAGGCGTGGACACCAGCGTTGGAGCACCGGTTGAATAGGTATCCCGCAGTATTTTTCCGTACTGGCCGGCATATACCGGATCGAACCAGTGGTCGGCGCCATCGCTGCGCCCATAGACCATCGGCACCGTCACCGCCGAGACAATCACGTCAATAAGCCGCTTGTCTCTCAGGCTTTTGCATTCCTCGTCGCACAATTCGCCGTTGGATACCCGGAGAATCGGCGGCGAACCCTTGCGTCCAAGATGCACCACTACATTCGATGGAAACTCCGAGTAAGGCTGATGCGCGTATTCCGGGCGGAAGATATGGTCGAGCATCGCGTAGACCGGATCATTGGAAGAGAAAACCGACTTGCGCCGCACCAGATTCAGCAATGCGGACGGCACGGACATCATTCCTTTGTGGTGATAGCTCCGAAATGCCTTTTCAGTGTGGTGAGCACGCAGGTCCGGGAATGTCAGCCTGGCCGAATTGGAAGTGAGCCCCAGGAAGCCGAACAGCGCAAACGCGCCGCCGGAAAACACGTGAATCTCTTTAAACCGGAGCAATCTTTCACGCCCGATCGCATTGAGCAATACGTAATGGCGGGTGGCGGTCACGCCGGTACTGTCAAGAACCAGGGTCGAATCCTCGGGCCGATTGTTGACCAGGAAATCCTGAACGTCGGTACGCACGCGCGCCTGGAGCGCTTTCATTTTTTCGGGCAGTAGATATGTGTTCATGATGTCACCTCGCAGGTTAGTTGTCCGTCAATCCGATGTGCGCCAGCCGCTGTTTGTACTCCGTCTGAATCTCGAAAAGCAGCTGCCTTACCTGGTCTTCTTCGCTGACATCCGCCATCTTCATGCCCGGAAAAATCTGGATATCTCCCATCAGGTCCATATGGGCGTTGGCCGCCTCTTGGTATAAACCGATATATTTATGAATCACCGCTTCGAACATCGAAGTCATCAGGCGGTTGCAATCGTGCGTCAACGCGCGCACCCGATTTCTGACGTCGGGAGATCGCCTGATCTCGTTGGCGATGAACGCCTCGCCGAAGCCGACATGGCGCACCTCGTCCGCGAAGGCGCTTTGAATCATCCTGCTTAAGCACGGGTCGAGCTTCGACCAGTACTTGATCTCATATCGGTATACCGGATACGCCATGCCTTCAAGCACGATGTTATGCGCCACCAATGCGCCGACGTAATCGCCGTTATTGGCCTGTTCACGGATCAAGTCATAGAACTCTTTCATCTCGCGGGTAGTAACGCGTGATATCAATTCATTCCGTTCCGCCGGCGCCACGCCGAAGTCCGCCAAACGTCGGCAAAAAATTTCGTAATGCCTGGCCTCATCCAGCGTCTGCGTCGCCAGAAAAATCCTGCTTGCTTCGTCGGGGGCTTGGGAAACCAGCTTTGAAATGCCGCTTACCGACACTTCTTCCGCGGTGAGAAAGGTTGCGATATCCAGCTTGTAGATTTCGTTAATCAGCGGATCTTCCCAGAGCACCGGATTTGCCGTCTGCGCCGGATCATAGCCATACTCCGTGTTGCGCAGGGTGCGCCATGGCGCCCGTTCCAGCCATGCTTGAATGTCGTATGTCTTGCCATCCCACCCGTTATTGGTGAAACACGGATTTTCCCGCTGCAACTCATGTTCCGGCTGCGGATCTGGCGCTGCCAACAACGCGCCGTTGGCCTGGGAAACTGAGTTCATATATCTATCCCTTAATTGGAAGTGCGCCGAACGAATTTTGTTGATTCCTGCGTCGGCGTCCCAGGATCAGCGACATTGGAAACACCAATGCAATGACAGCAAAAATCAACAATCGGCCGGATGAAACGGATTGAATCAGGGTAACTACGATGAGGAGAGCCATTACGGCCGATCCCAGCCACAAGCTCCATGTAGGCGCCGGGCTGCGGAAACTGATCGACCGCGCAGTCTGGATGCCGCGCATTCTTGCGGCCGCGGCCAGAAAAAACATGTAGACCGTACATGCGATTGCGGCGCTTGCCTCGGTCAGCGCGTTTAAGCTATTGCTGGAATAGGCGATAAAAGATCCGGTCAATGCGGTAACGGTAATAAGCATCGTCGCGGCGATAGGGTTGCCTGAACTCGGCTGGACATAAGTAAAAGTCCGAGGCAGATATCCCTCTCTCGCCAGCGCATAGGTAATGCGGGCCGCACCGACCAACCCGGCATTGAAGGTGGTGGCAATGGCGAGGAACATCAACGCGACCACCAGGGCTACGCCGGCCCTGCCATAGGCGAATGTCGCAAGTTGGACTTGCGGCGTCAGCAAATGCTCGGATGCGAGGCCGTCGCGCAGCGCCATCATGCCGATTAGAAAGGCGATATAGAGGACGGTTAGGACCGCGACAGCGAGAAACAGCACGACGTGTATGCGTTTTGCATCATCGGGGTGCCGAACCTGCAGCACCGTCACCCACTCAATTCCCGCGAACAGGAATATGCCGATCAACACCGCTTCCACCGCATGACCGAACCCCGGTAGAACGGCATATGAGCGTGCGGCCAGATCCGTCAGGTTTACTTGTGACAGAGCCCCGTAGGTCAACCAGCCGACGCACACGCATAGCGCCACAACCAGGACCAGTTGAAGCCGCGCGGAAAACTCATAGCCGAATACGTTGACGATGAATAGCGTACCGAACATCGCGGTGATGACATACATGCCGTTCCAGGAAGGCATCAATTGCTGCAGGATACTGGCAACCAGAACGCTTTCAAGCGATGCGACCAGCAACACAAGCGCCATATACAGCAAGGTGGTAAGCAAGGCGCTTTGCTCTCCGAACGCAGCTTTCACGTAGGTGCGAATTCCGATTGCGGATGGAAAGCGCGAGGCAAGCTCGCCGACGGCGGACATGATAAATGCGGCAAAAAGCGAACTGATCAACACTGTCACCGGAGCCCATGTACCAACGAATTGCCAGATCGATCCAAGCGCGGTAAAGCAACTCGCAGTGAACGCCATGCCCATTGCGAATGACAGCTTTGTGATTAGCTTGAAATCCAACACGCCGCTAAGCTCCCCACATGACCAAACTGATTGCATCGAGCTTGACCTGATCGCGCTGCTCGCCATACACCTCCAGCTCGCCGTCGTTATATGCGGTCAATGGATGGTGCGCACCATTAAAAATTCGGGTCAACAGATCTTCCTGCCCTCGGATGAGCAGGCAGCCGTCATTCTCGACGATCGGTTTCACCTGAACATCGGACAAGCGGCCGTCGCGGATTTCAATGCAATACCGCTGGTCTGTATCGCAGCATTCGACAACCAGTTTCTGCGACCATCCGGTGGCAATGCGCTGCACCCGGAGATTCAAATTTGCCCTCTGCTGAAAGCTTACGAGCGATTGATTCAGTGACATGCCATCATCCTTTATGCAAGCCCTGCTTCCACCGCGTCGTTCCGTGCTGAGCCGAACGGATCGGCAAATGCGGCGGGTGCGATGTCGGCGACACTGCATCCGAGCGGAGAGCGGAACGATTCAGGCACATGCGGGGTGAAACCATGGCGGGATGCAGCCTCGGATATCCATACCGCTTCGTCATAGTCGATTCTGTTGCCGAGACTGTAATGCTTCACCGCCCCTTCCAGCGCCAGGGTGATCGTCTCGGAAAGACAGGCGAGATTCAGGCCCCGCGGATACCCGAGCACGTTTTGGCGGCCGAATGAAATCGGACCGGGCAGCTGCATCACTCCGCCTTCGTATACATGGACGTCCGCGCGATGCGACCTGACGCTCGCCAGCACATCGAGGGGACGCGCAGAGTCGCATACGATCGCACCGCTCTGGAATACGGAATGATCGATGAAGGACTTGCCCACACTGGTGGCGGACACAATTGCTTTTGCTCCGCTGAGACCGGCATTGACATCGACGGTCACTTTAAGCGGCACATCCACAGCCAGGGCGCGCAGAAGATCATCGACCTGCGTGAAGAGGGCGCGGTAAGCTTCAGGCTGCCTGCCGCATTGTCCGCTGAGTGTTTTCAGGACCGAGAGATCGACAATTTTCAGCAGGCTTTGCAACGAACCCGCAACCCCGCCATGCTCGCCTTTTGCAAGCCGGTCTATGGCCCGCATGTAGATTTCACCAGCCACTTCTTTCAGCGCGTCGAGAGCTTTGGCGTTTTGCGCATTCCCGATTAAAACAACCTGGCCGGCCCGCATCGAAAAGTGAATCGCGGCAAGGCGCCCCACCGCGCCCGCAGCTCCGACCACCGCGACCGCATGTCCATTCAAGTCAATGCCTTTTTGACGAGCGACTTCGTACACACTGTCAACGCTGGCCAAGGCGGTAAGGCTGCTTCCGGTCGATAGCAGCATGCCGTCATCCATGACGTCCCGACCTCCGTCTGAAATGATGGAGGTAAAGGCACCAAGGCCGACGATATCGACGTTCAGCTTGCGCGCAGCTTCGAGATACTGATGCATGAGAATTTTGCGCTGCTCTTTGCCCAAGCGCAGCATTTGGGATGGCGTAAGCGGACAGGCGATAAGCCATCCTTCCGCATAGCCGCCATCCTTGGATGCAATTTCCTTGGCGTGCACCACGGGTGCGGGTTCGTACATCTTGCTGAACCAGGAACGCATCCACTCGCTCCAATCCGCACGCTCGGAATCTTCGAGATTGGAAAATTCGGCCGGCAGCGTATCGAAGAGAGTCGGCTCATCCGTTGGGTGAATGAGAAATGCGAAGCTGCCGCGCTTTTTCCCGGACGCGATATTCGGCGCGGTGCTAAGCGGAAAGTCCACCACAGGCCCGGACCGGGGAGCGGCCTTTCCGCGCGATCTGCCGACGACGTAGCTGAATAGTTTGACGTAGTCGTTTTGCTCAAGCGCACTGCCGACATCGTTCAGAGCCTCGACAATGCGGTCGATTTCACATTTATGAATTGTCAGCGCAGGCTGCAGCCGCAGTGTTCGGCTCTGATTGAAGACCGGCGCCGTGAGCACCTTGTGCTCATTCAGCAGGTACCCGGCGATCAGCGGGACTGAGTAGCCCAGATGAGACGCATGGGCAGTAAAGTAGCTGGACCGTGACTTCCATGGTTGCAGGATCAGCCCCTGCATGAGGCCGTCGCCGGTGGCGCATAAGTATGACTGCGGATAGCGGTTCGCGATCTCGTTGAGCTTCCCCCTGAAATAGGCGCCCATCTCTTTGGCATTGCGCACGATCGCGCTGTCATGCGCCAGCAGTTCCTCGATGACGGCGTTGCCAATGACACAGGAAAGGTGGCTGTTCGCAAAAGTAGAGCTGTGATATGCGCCGAAGGCCGGCGCCCATGCAGCCCCGCTGCAAAGCATGGCGCCCAGCGGCACGATGCCGCCGCCCAAGGCCTTCGCCACCAGAATGATATCGGGCTGTATTCCGGCTTCACGCTGGAAGCCGAACATTCTTCCGGAACGGCCAAGGCCGCTTTGAACTTCATCCAGCACCATCAAGGTTCCGGCTTCCTTGCACAGCGCGCTTGCCGCCGCAAGATATCCGTCCGGCTGGACCCGCATGCCGCCCTCACCTTGGATCGATTCGACCATGAAGGCGGCGACGTCTTTTTTTCGCAGCCGGTCGGCGAGGCGATCCAGATCGCCAAACGGCAATATTTCGAACTGGGTCGTGTCGGGTAAAAACGGTTCGCGATATTTCGGGTTTCCGGTACACGACAAGGCGCCCAAGGTTTTGCCATGGAATCCGCCCTCTACGGACAGGATCATTTGGCGGCCGGTACGGGCTCGCGCCAGCTTGATTGCGGCCTCGTTTGCCTCCGCACCGCTATTGACGAACGTCACATAGCGCATATTCGCCGGCGCGATGCCGAGCAGCGTCTTCGCGAGCTCTTCCGCGCCGGGATTCATCAGGGGTTGAACGAATGACGGCTCGTTTCGGCGCCGCGCCGTTTCAACCCTTTCCCAGATTTTTTGCGGGTTATGTCCAAATGGAAGCGCCCCATATTGCGACAACGCGTCTAGGTATTGAACGCCTTCGCTGTCACACATATAAGAACCTTGGGCACTGACGATGTTCTTATCGAATCGAATGTGCCGCAACATGAATTTGCGGTCGGGATTAAGCGACGTAATCTCATTTTTTTCTCGATAGAGTGACATTCTGGTTCCCGTATTCCAAGGTGTTTCGCCATGTCCGGCATATGCAAATGCCAGAGAACGACCGTTCGATCTATTTTTAGGCCGACCGTTCGGACTGAAATAACGACCGACCGTTCGGTCTTATTTGGATCAATGCATAATAGCCAACATTATTAGAATCTGCAACGCATAAGATTAAAGTGTTTAGTCTAAAAGTTGCATTCCTAATACTTCTTGCGCGGCACTCTGCTGCCAAAGTAATCCGGCCAACAAATGCGCATTAACAGAGCGACAGAGCGACAGAGCGACAGAGCGATGAAATTATTACAATTCAAGAATTTTCGATATAAGTCTCTTACCCCAGTAAAACTTTTCGCTCACGACAGACAATGCCCACAAGATACAACTGCGGCTTTGATAAAAATCAAACTATGAGCTTGCAAGCTGCCGTTCAGCGTGGAATTACCGCATTAAAACAGGCACTTGATGACTTTGACGGTATCTGCGTGCTTCGGCCGTACCAGGGCTTATGGGCAAAGGCGGGACTTCGAGCCGCATGGTGGTTTTGAGTGGGCAGCTAGTCGGACGTGATGCCGAGTGCTTGAAATTGAGCCATCTTCCCTAAAATTTATAGTCCTCGACCGACCTTGCAGGGGAGCCGGGAGCAAATGCCGCGGCTGGCGGCGCGCGACCCAATAAAAAAGGGAGCGTGACAAACGCTCCCTTTTTTACATCGGCTTGCGATGGCTTGGCGAATGCGCCGCCAACCGCTTGGCCCAGGCTTCGAACCGAAATCAGTGAAGAATCGGACGTGGAGCATGGGTGCGGGAACGCCTGATGCTAAATCAGCTGGCGTGCATGCGCAATCCGGAATTGGACCCCAGAGCGCTCAACGCCTGCAGGGATACTGCGCGCGCTTGCGCCAGAACGAGGCGTTTCCAGTCGTCGGTATCCACATAAAAGGCATTGCGCAGCCCTTGCTTTATCGCGTTCCGCTGTGCAATCGATGCTTCAGGATGGTTCTGCAGCCAATGCTCCGCGCGCAAACTATGCAATGTTTCCATCAATGGCGCGGTGCCGTATTCCATTCCGATCCCAGAGTACTCGACCTGCGGACATTCATCATAGACAGCCCCCCGGACCACACCTTGTAATCGTGCAGAAACAGAACTGCCGTCGTGTGTCGATACCATGTCATCACCCCACCATGCACGGGCTCGCGCAATGTCGCCGGCATTGTTCAATCCAGCGTAGATTTTTTCGCCATGTCCGCATGGACCCAGGCCGGTATGGAAATCGATCCATCCGATGCGATTCTTTCCCGCGCCGTGTTCGCGCAGGATCTTGCGTAAAGTACGATTGCTCCATGTCGGTTTCGTGCCGCCGTAGAACAAGCCGTCTGCAAATTGATACTGGCCGCCCGACACGGCCAGCTGAAATTTATCGCTGCCGTGCATCTCGATATAGTGCGCGATCTCTGCCTTATTTTCAGGAGAAGGCGGCCATGCTTCCGGCAGCAGCAGATGATGGATTTCGGCGTAAGCGGTATTTTCCGGCGCAAACGCATGGTCGAGAAAATTGCGATTCAAGTCCACGTTGTCTTCGTTTGTCCTGCGTATCCAGGAAAAACCGAAGGGGTTGACCGCATGCACCAGCAGCACCGATACGCTTCCCGCTTGAATGCGCTTTACCAGGGAAGCGTCCTCAAGCAGCGCAATCTGGCAGCCTGATCCGCAAAAACCTTCGACGCCGTGCGTAGCACTTGTGAGTATCAGCATATCAAGTGCATCGGCCCGACCGAGCAGCGCGACGTCCATCGCCAGTTCTTCACCTTGCGCACCGCGTAAAGCAGGATGCGGGTACGACTGAATGCTGCTTCCCGTTCGTTGTGCGGCCGCTAGAAATTTCTCTCGCGCCTCCGCATATGTTTGAGAAAAGTAGTCCCGCTCGTTTTTCTGCATTTTCTGCGCTCCGTATCGCCTCGAAAAGATTGCTCTTGTTTCTTGTCAAACCTGTTGTACGTTCCAGAATGGATAACAGTCAGAACGCTCAATTCCTCGTACCGGCCCTCTCCTCAAGGGCTGAGGGCGAGAACAGCCGCAATTCGCTGGCGTAATTTACGGAACGATCAAGAATGGCCTTGGTTCCGCGCGAAAGTCCGCGTTA